>Ga0181380_1000205_pt1 | contig 26974 bp, 27 predicted proteins | sample 3SPOviralmetaG_FD_130116 | JGI IMG/M metagenome (GOLD analysis project Ga0181380, IMG submission 130116) | Marine viral communities from the oligotrophic San Pedro Time Series (SPOT) site, San Pedro Channel, CA, USA - 3 SPOT_SRF_2009-08-19 | ecosystem: Environmental > Aquatic > Marine > Strait... | reverse complement strand
ATCCTTGATCTTTTCAGGGAACCACGCCGCGCCGCTGATAGCTAGATCAGTGCATGGTGGATGGAAGATAGCTAAATCCCAGTCACCCTCGATGAAGTCGAAGATGTCACCTTGATAATGTTTATTTGTTGGTGTGTCACTGGGTAGGAGATCGCAGCTCCATGCATTGTGACCACGTGCAGCGAATGCCTCACGTACAACACCGCTGTATTCGCAACCGATTAAAACGTTCATGTTAGTATGGTATGTAAATGTGGATAGGTTAGTTAACTTTATTAATTATTTCTTGTGCTAACTCGTAAGCGTCCCTCTTATCTTGACAATAGAGTTCAACGATTACCCAGACGCAATGATTTTTAAATGTCACCGTGTCGTGTACTGATTGACTTGCTACCATGTCAGCCATCCAACGATCACCGAAGATATCTTCTAGTTCTTGCTCGATTTCTTCCTCGTATTCATTAAAGAATTTACGAGTTTCATAATAGTAAATGAAACCGCTAACACCACCGCCGCAACCGTGGTTAGCTGTGTCCTTGACCTCTTCGATGTCAGTAAATCTTTCATCGAGTGCCACTGTTAATCTTGATTCTTGCATGATTTAAATAATGGCTACTCTCATTGAGTAGCAAGGGATCAGGGCGGAATCGAACCGCCCTTACAACCATTGATCTAGTAGTTGATATACTTGTCGGTATATGGTGAGAACCCACACTCTGTGTAGGTAAGACGCCCTGTTTGGACGTTGTATCTGTTCTCATAAACAGACTCGTTAACAAGTGATTGAACCCATAAACCAAGGCTTATTACATCGTTGAACATAAGATTAAGAATCTTAGTCCTTGCAACGTTTTTGTATAGGTAAGTTCTACCGTTTTGATATGTGAACTGAACAGTCTTGTTAAAAGGGTTAACCTTTACGCCCTTGTAAGCAGCACAAACACTAGTACGAGATTTAATTTGAAACATAATTGTTTTTAAATAAGTGAACAATTATCCGACCTTGTATGTAATACAAATGTGGATAAGTGGCAGTCAAGGAGTCGAACCTTGAACAAGTGCACCGGCACTGCCTTGTTTCCCGTTTGTTTTATTCCCACTCTGTCCGCTGACTCTGATGGTCACGTCTGCAGCTTATCAAGGCTACGCTGTTATGTTTTAACCTCGAACTCTGTTGGTTGACACTGAGTTATCGAGCTACTTAAGCCAGTTAACAATCGCTTTGGATTGAAAGTTTGGTTGGTATGTTTTGAGAGTTGTTGTAGTTAAGTTAGTTATCTCTCTCACCCTAAAGGGAGAGATAGCTAACATAACGTAAACAACAATCTCTGTTCCTCCATTGTAGCCCAATTTGTCCCCTAGTGGAGAGATTAAATTCACCAATATTCCTCAAATCGCCAAGAAACCAGGTATAGTCTGGGATCTCAGCGAATCTTAAGAAAATCCAAAAACTTTCTCAAATCGCCGAGAACCCTGTCCACACCTGGATAGTTGGGTATTGTTTCAAAGTGTAACGCAACAGGTCGCTTGAGATTGTGATGCGATATAATCCCCGCCCGCCCGCGTGTCGCGAATGTTTAGCACGCATAACACGTGCGAATATCGCGCGATATGTACCAACTTTCGCTCAGGGAGCGAGCGAAGCGAGCAGATCCCTTGGTATGACTGGGCTGACGCTGGATAATGAATCTAGCGAGCGGCTCCCTCTAACGCACGCACCCCCCCGCGGGGGTAATCGCGCCCATCCTATATCGATAATAGGTTAGAGAAATTTATGTTATTTTTTGAAGAGACCTAACCTGGTAAATAGATATACAGTAATAACAATCCAGAAGGTAATCTCAAGACCTAAACTATTCATCCTCTTTTTCAGGAAAGTAACCAATGGTATATCCATTACCGTCTTCACACTCTTCTACCACTGCTTCATAGACAGTATCAGGATGTTCAGTCATATATGTCTCTATAGCTGAATCTACAGTCTGTTTAGCTTTTAAATCTATATATCTGTTCTCTAAACCAATCAACACACCCAGTATTAAGAAGTTAAGCGGAGGGAAAGGAGTCTTCAGACTCTTATATAACTCTTTAAACGTAATAATCTTTAGTTTATGTTCCATATAGTTAAAGGCAGTGGAGAGTAGTGTTTTAAAGTAATATCATTCACGGATATTTATTAAAGGGGACGGTAGTTTTAGTACCTGTCCCCCTACAAGGGTCCACCCTTCCCCTGTATACGGAGGGGGACCCCCCTAAACCCAGTTAGGAGCATCTTTATTTGATGTCTTAAGTCTGGCTTGTTGTCTTTGTTCAACATCCATCCCAAGCACTAAATGATTAGCACTGGATTGAGGGTCATCTAGGAAACCTTGAAGTATATCGTTCCATTCTTCTTGTTTCTTTAGGTCTATCTGTGTCTGTGCTGAAATTGAGAGAGAGTCAGTAAAGTATTTAACCCCTTGAGCTAAACAGTCAATTCTGTCGTCATGTTTAACTGCAAATTTCATTCGACACATCCTACTCATTTGGTAGAAGAGCATGTAGAGAAGTCTTTGTTCTGGAGGGTGTTCTTTGTTTGAGTTATAGTCCCAATCAATAACAGACCTATCAACAATAAGGCGATGTTGGTTGAGAACAGGCTCAAGGCTATCAATGATTCTGTCTTCTTTCCGAACATTCGCTCTAACTTCATCCACAAAAATGTTCTGCTTTGTTTGTTGAAGGTGTTTTTTAAAAAGTTCACTTACTATTCCGTCTCCGAAGTTTGTCTCTACGACTAAGGTAGAAACGTTGTATTTCTTGCAACCTTTTAGTATGTCAAGCAAGGTATTGTCTGAGTACCCATCTCTATAGGCTCGCACTTCGTGAAGATAGAGAAAGCCATTCTTTTGGGAGATATAGCAAGCTGCTGTCTCATCAGATCCTCTTCCGCTGGGGTCAACCGAGCAGATTGTTTCTTGATAGGGAGTCCAATCACCTTGTAGTTGCATAGGTGAATAGAAGTAGTCTCCAGGAAGTCCAACTGTTGGAGCATCTTTGATGACATTTTTTGGGTCTGAGCACCATATGACATTATCGGGTGCTTCAGTAGGATTAACACTGGTAATAACCAAGTCAGCCATTTTAAGAGGAAACTTTTCAGAGTCACTGAGAGAAGTATCAAGCATGAACTGAAGCATAAAGTTACTTCGTCCCATAGCTGACTCCCTTTGTAGGAGATCCTCGTCATCAAACCTGTCTGGGTCTGTACAGTCTCCTGATTTTGCACCATTATCTAAGTCTTCCTGTAGTTGTGGAGCTATTAGCCCTTCATATGGAGTGATGTTTTTTGGGAATCTTGCCGGCCAAACAAATGGTCGATAATTCCGCTGTGCCAGCTTACGATAAACAGTAAAAGTAGTCTGAGGAGTCCCGAGATACATAATACGGCTATCGTCTTCCGGCGTAAGGATGGATTCAGCTTCGGTACAGAGTTGAAGTAGTTTTTCACGCATTAACTCCGTCATACTGTTTCCAGGCACCTCTATATCGTCTAAAATCATTAAGTCTGCACGACTTCCAGTTAACTGTCCAGTTATACCAACTGATTTGACTGAGGGTGCTTGGTGAGGTGAACATAAGACATCAAAGGATATACGTGACCATCTGGCATCGTCAGATTTAGGTCTTAGATGCTTTAGCCACGGTGTTTCAATAATTAGTTTCTGTAGGAAGATGGACATGTTATCTGCACGTTCTTTAGACGCAGAGATAATCATTATTTTCTTTTCCGAGTTATTAAATAGAGTCCATAGAACAAAAGCACCAGTAATCCAGCTCTTACCAACTCCCCGAAACGCCTGTATTTGTAGTCGCTTGGGACCACTCTGCAAGTAATCTGCAATTGCATATTGTGCCCTCGTAGGTTGTGGGAGATCAAGCTGGTCCCATAATGCTTGCAGAAACAGCTTGAAATCGCCCTGTAAGGCGGTTAAAGTATCATTCATGTACGTTTGTGGATAGATTAGTTATAGGCTTACGTCAATCGATTTATCGAGGGTTCTGAAGCGAGGTGTCATTAGTAGAGGATCAGACCAATCATTAGGTGTTTCTATTAAGGCTGATAGCCCTCTGTAGTTATTGGTTTTATTTCCGTTCAAAACAATTTTCTTACCGTTGCCGTTACCGTTGCCGTTACCGTTTACTTTGCCGTTACCATTACCATTTTTAGGAACATACGAAGTATCGTAACCTTGCCTTTGACCTTCTAAGAATTGTTTAGCATATGCGTGAACTCCACTAAGCAAGTTAACTTTATTTAAACTTTTTGTAAAAGCAGCCATTTTTTTTGTATAGCTGGCATCACGGACTTTATATTTTTCACGTAAATTTTTATTTTTTATTACAGCCCTAGTACGGACATTCTTATCATAGTTTTCCGTTTCGGTTTTAAGCGTTAAATTGCTGTCTATATTTCCAGGTTTTTTATTAACAATCTTGTTTAAATCTTGTTTAAATCTGTTTTCAGAAATAACTCCCGCAGCAAAGTTTTTTTTTAATCGTTCGTAATCCGCACCAAATTCTTGTGTTTCATATTCGTGATCTAGTGCCATACCGCCAGATCGGTCTTGTTTTTTAAAATTTCTTTTTCCTTTTTTAACTAATTTTCCATAACCAGCTGCGGTCATTAATTCGTCTGCTTCAGTTAAAATCTGGTTTCGTTTATCAATAGATTTTTTTTGTGAAGCATCTCTTTTACTTTCAGGTCTAGCTACACCTTGACTCATTTTATAAACTTCACCATCCCAACTAGGATATTCTCCTATTTCAGTAAGGATTGTTCTATTTAAATTTCTATCTGTACTTCTAAACTCTCCGCTATTAATGAGCCTATTTCTTATTTGATTATATTCTCTCTCAAATTGTCCTTTTGGTTTTGCTGTAGGTTCTAAACCTAATTTCTCATATGTTGCAAGAATTGCCATAAAAAAAGCACCCTTTCGGGTGCGGATATATTTCCAAAGTGGATAAGTTATGCAGCGATGTGGTCGCTTATTGTTTGTTCTCTAATTGGTTTATGTCCAAATTTGTCTCTCATCCAAGAGAGCCAATTTCTACTACCTTTATCCTGATTGCACTTTCGACAGGCACATACAACATTGGTCGTAAGATTTTGCCCACCTCGGCTACGAGGTTTAACGTGATCGAGTGTAAGTTCTTTAAATTCATAAGTTTCTCCGCAATAAACACATGTACATTTGAAGTGCTCTTTAACGGCTCTTCTCCAGAGCCTTTTAGAATCTGAACTTGTCATGGTTATTAGGTTTTGTAAGTAATGTTTTGGACTAGGTAGTAGAGGGGTCATTTACGTATTTTGAGTCTGCTTTTTCGGCTTCGGTTTTTAGATGGACTTTGGAGAGTCGCATCTTTTGGGTTTTTACTGTTTTGTTTCCCTGGCTTATGGGCGACATCTTTTCCGTCACCATTGCCATAAGTACCTTTGGCTCGATTAATAGCATTCGCATTGACACGTAGTGCTACCCCTTTTTTTGTTTTGTTATATGCTTTTTGGGAAGCTTTAAGATTGCCGTTGGCATATCTAGCTCCGTTGGACTTTGCCATAGAGTCTTCTCTTTACTAAGTCTGGATCTATTTCCGGCAAAACATTTGCCAGTTTGTGTAATGGGTTGCCATCGTATGCAACACCTGAAATATCGTTTGATTTCAGCCAATCACAGGCTGCTTTTAAGTCTTGAGTTGTAGCGTCTCCGCTTTTGACTCTAGATAAAAATTCTTTTGTGACTAACTGGTGGAGTTCGTTAAATTGCTCTTCAGTTGCCTTTTTCATTGTTTTTCGTAAAAAAAGCCCTCTCAGAATCGCCTACAAGGGCAATGAAAAAAGGGCTGGTTATATTTGTACCTGTAGTTTTAGGTTTTTTTCTTCTTAGGAAAGCCAGCTTGCATATTCTTATAAGCTTTGGCTGTAACTGTACTTTTAGACTTAGGTCTGCTAGTACCAGCTTTTTTTCTCTTATTGATGTTTGCGTATAAACCTTGTTTTGCCATAATTAACATTTCCATTTGCGAAGGGCAAGTGCCTTACGAGTAGGCTTGCCGTTTGGTTTTTTCATTGGTCCTTTTACACCCGACATGCGAGCACAAAAAGATTTTTTACGAGAACCTCCACCAGGTTGTGGAGCTTTAAGATTAGAACCAGTTTCTCTGTTGTATTTTTCTCTACCAGCTTTGGTGAGTCCGCCAGTACGACTTTTATGTTTACCGATTTTTAAACTGACGTTTTTTTTAGTCATTATTTAATTCCTAAGCCTTTTTTAACTATTGCGAGTGCTTTATCATCTAGTTCGTTATCTGATTGCTCAACTAACTTCTGTAGTAGGTCAATAACGAATGTTTTAAATTTTGGACTTCTTAATGCAGAAAGTACGAATGGTTTTGCTAGTGCTAACATTATTCTTTTTTGGTTAATTGGATAGGTACGACATCAGCACATAATTTGGCTGAGTCTGTATTGGGTCGGAAGGTGAAACCTTTCCGTTGTAGTTCGGCACATTTAAGTGCTCTAGTCATTTCTTGAGAGAGTCTCATATTCCGTTCATGTAACGCACCGATGCGTTGACATTGTTCAGTCAGATCTCTATTTAAAGGAACTGAGAAGTTTATTTGAAACCCCCAGTTCTCATTAATTACGTAACCATCTTCAGTTTCAGGTTGTACATCGTTGCCCATATAAAAAGGACTAAACGTCATAGTGCTTCCATTACATGAAGTTCCCGGAGCAAACTGTTGTCTCGAGGGAGCTCCATTGTTTTGAAATTGCACTGCCTGATTGGTCACGTTTCCAGTAGCTGCGGCGACTGGATTTGAATTGTTATTTGTGTCTCCTTCAGCAAATACCGGACTGCCTACTGTGAGAAGACAGAGAAGGAATTTGTAGTGGAGTTTATTGTATAGTCTGTGGTTATATCCCATTTTTCTATAATTCCAGCAGCTCTAGTAGTTGTTTCCAACTGCCAAGCTTTAGTGTCATCTTTAACTGAGAATGTTGTGTCAGCAGCAGATAAGCTACCTGAAGCAGTTACGTTAGTACCTGACCAAGTTTTTACGGCAGCTCCCATCACTTCCTTTTTTGTGACTTCTTTTATAGTCTGAGTCGTGACTGTATTACTCGTCATATTCCCTGTTGTGAACTGAGGAGTGACGGTATTAGCTCTTGCTATTGCGGGTGATAACAATGCTAAGAGTATGAATAATTTAGTCATACTTTTGTTGTTGGTTTTTTAGCCATTGGGCAAGCTGGAGGTTTTCCATTGCCATTTTTTCCAGTCGTCAAGCCAAAAGTTGCTAGGGCTCCAGTAAATACGCTGGCGACGAAAGTGATATCTGAGTTACCAGATTTCTTCACCATAGGAATTTCAACGTAGTTCATCGTAATGATGAAACCAGACCAGACAACAACGCCTAACCTGACTACAGTTCCCAGAAATTCTATTTGGTGTTCTTTATCTTCAGCAAGATCTTTTACCTTACCTAAGAAACCTTTTTCTTTGACTGACTTATCTTCTTCCATCCTGTTTTTAATATTGGTTTCATTGCAGTTACAACGTATTTAAACGCTGCTGTAGCTGTCAGTGTTGCAGCCACAGAAACAACCGCAGTTGTTGTTGCCGTTACTAAGATCTCAGTCTCAGGTACTGGCATTTGTTGATCTGTAAAAGGTATGTCTACCTTTCTCATTCCGGGAGATTCCGGCTCTTCAGAAGTAGTTTCTTCAGGTTCTTCTTCTGCTTGTAAATCACTAGGAGGTACAACCATTGGAATATAAGAAGGAACATCTGCTGTAGGTAAAGGGATGGATATAGTTTCTATTTTTTCTACTGGTGGTAATACTATGGTGGGTATTTCCATTAATCAGCTTCTACTGCAGCGACTTTGGTTTCTAATGTTTCTACTCTAGCAATAAGTTGATTTATTACAGAAATATACATTGCATCTTTACTACCAAATTTTGATGTTTTTATAATCCCAACATCTTCGCCTTGTCCATTTGTACCTTTATCTACTAAATCATAATCAGGATCATCTTTATCAATGTTAATAGTTGTAACCCATTGATTATCTACTGCTTCTAAATCTTGAGCTAAAAATCCTTTTACATTTGTTTTATCTCCATGCATTTCTGGATTAATCCAATCAAAAGTTTTTGATTTATATTGTTTAAATTTTTCAATATCGTAAGAATAATCCGCAACATTTTTCTTAACTCTGCTATCTGATATGCTACCTATCCCTTGGTCTGTACCATATAACTCACCGTTATGCTCGATTCTAAAATGATTAACAATAGACGTTCCAGCATTAGTTGTTGTAAAGAAATTTAAACCAACATCTTGTGCTGCACCATATTGCCCTTTAAGTCCTGCATACCTTATACCGTCAGCAGTACCAAAACCAACAAATTGATTTGTACTACGACCTAAAATTAAATTAGCGTCATCACCAAATAAACCCATATTGAAATTTCCTGTTGCACTATTATTGTGATGTTGCCATATAAATGCACCAGTACCGCCACCTGTTCCAGTTCTTTTTGCTCCGCAAGTATATCCATAGTTAGTAAGAGAACTTATAGAATATGCAATTCCTGTAAACCCATGTGTATTTGTGGTTTGGGGTGCATCTAATCGAATATGAGGGCTAGTAAAAGCTCCATTACTGTTAGTAGTATTTTGAGCTTGAGATACTGTAAGATGACCAAGATCAGTAGTTGTTCCTAAAAGTAATGCCCCACCTGATGTAAGACGCATACGTTCATTTGCACCATTAGTTGCAAAAGCTAATTCATTATCTGCTGGTCTATATATTTGTGCTTGTATGCTTGATGATGGAGTTGTATTAGCAGCTAACATAAAAGCGTTTCCGAGAACATCACCAGAAACATGTAATGTTCTACTAGGACTTGTTGTACCTATACCCACTTTCCCAGACGAATCTATACGCATACGTTCTGTTTCTGCTTCATTTCTAATTATTAGCTGGTCTGTGTCAATAAATGTTTTATCGTCATTTGTACGAACATATAAACCTCCTTCGCTATTACGAAGTTTTAATCCAGTATCAACTGTTCCACTTTGATTTATGTCTAATAAAGTTCCATTCCAAGTTAAAGTTGACTCACCATTTAAAGTATTAGCAGTACCAGAGCCAGTAATAACTCTGTTATCTGCGTTGTTGTTTATTGTTGTACCAGCAGGGATGCTTACTGTTTCAAAGCTAGGATCTGCTCCGTTGTTTGCTCGTAAGAACTTACCATTGTTATTGCTATCGCCATGTGGAAGTTTAGATAAAGCTACTGCCTGATCTTGGATAGCGTTCGTATCGACTGCGTTGTCCGCTAACTCGCTAGACCCCACAGCATTGGCTGGGATTTTACCAGCCGTCACCGCATCGTCTTTGACTCCATCGGTGCTTATTTTTGTTAATGCCATAAAAAAAGCCCTCTTGTTAGAGGGCGGTTAAATTATTAAGTTGAGGGTTTAGGATATTTAGCTTTGACAGGATCGACTATATCTGTCTTCCACTTATCAAGTCCGTTGTGGTAGATGTAATCAAGTTGACTTTGCCAATCTGGATATTCTGATGCTCTATCATTTTGATAAAGTAATTTATTTAATTCAACCCTTGCAGCATCAACAAGTGATTGATTTATAGTTACAGGTTTTTCGTCTGCATCTACGATAGTATTAGTATCGTCATCTATCATAAAAACATTTGGATATGCTTTTCTAATAGCTTCGTGATCGTAATTAGTCATAATTTATGAGTGAAATTCAAAAACTTGAATACTTGAAAAAGATTTTGTAGAGTCTCTAGAGGTGTCATTATTAGATGTATGACTTCTATTTACAGAAAAAGTTCCACTATTTGTTGAGCCACCAACTGTAAAAGCATAAGTGTTGGTATTTCCGGGTGAGTACATACCTATTAACGGTATTGTATGTGCTTCATATTGACCATCTTGACTACTTCTTGATGTTGACCTTATTCTATTTCCATCTGATGCTCCTCTTAATGCGTCTATTGGACTACCATTAGCTTGAAGTGTAGCGATTACTGAAGTTGCACTATTACACCCAATCGTAAGTTGAGCCATGACTAGAAAGAAATTATTAGCGTGTTGCAAAGCCAAGTTTACAGTCATTCCACTAATAGTTGTGTAACTAGAACTTGCTCCAAATGTTTGGGTTCCAGTTTTTGTAGCAAATCCAAAATTTAATAATGGACCATGAATAGTTCCTTGTGCTGTCCTAAAAGCCATTATGATACCTCCGTTAAATTAAATTTATACTTCTTACCAGAACGATTATTTTTTAAGAACAAGTCTGATTCTCCTTCCTGTATTGTCCAGTTACCCCATGTACCATCTACATCATTAGATGAACCTTCGTTAGATAAGTTAAGGTCATTGGTGTAGATGTTTCTCCAACGATCAGCAGAACTACCTAGATCGTATGTGTTATTATTCCAAGGTCTAAAAGTACCTTCGCATCTATGTTCTACACCACCTCGTAATGTGGTTCCGTTTGCATCTGTTTGAAAACGTAAAGCGTTGTCGTGATATAGCTCTACTGCTCCGTTTGGTATTAAATTTATACCTTCCTCTCCCGATTTTGCTCTTATAGCAATATTATTAGAAGCATTACCTTGTATTATTAAATTACCTGTACCAGTTTGCGAAACATATGAATCGCCTCCATCGTGATAAATTTGTAGGTCATTAGCATTTCCAGCAAGGAATTTTTTATTATCACCAACGTGCATGTTATTTTGTGCTTCTACGTTGGCAGTAGCAATAAAACTTCCTGTTACTGTTGCTCCACCACTTGTAGTCTCAAACTTTTTAGTACCGTTGTGGTACAACTCTGCGGCTCCGTTAGCAACAGCATTTATCAGATTTTCATTTGCTGAAGTTTTAGCAACAAAACCACCATTTACATTTGAAACAGAAAGTACAATATCTCCATTATCTGCTGAAGTAGTTATAAATATGTCACCATTATTAGTTTCAATATAATTATTACTACCATTATGATATAGCTGAAAATCATCACCTGCTCCGAGTTTAATTCTAGAGCTGTCAGAGTTTAAATCAAGATTTCCAACTAAATCTAACTCACCAGTACAATTAATACTGTCAACATCAGCTTGTCCAGTAACATTTATTCCTGAACTTGTAGTCTCAAACTTTTTACTATCATCAAAATATAGACTTACAGAATCATTTGGTTTTGTCAATATGGCATTATCTGTGCCATGACGAAGATATATATTACCGTTAGAGCTATCTATCCTATTATGTGAGCCATCGTGATAAATCTGTAAATCTGCGCCATCACCAAATTTAACAGAGTGACTATCATCTAAAAGTATTTCAAAACTATTAGTATCTAAGTCACCACCTAGCTGTGGTGAACTGTCATTAACAAGATCAGTAATAACACTTTCAAACGTAGGGTCTGCACCATTATTAGCTCTTAAAAACTTTCCGTTACTAGATCCATCACCATGAGGTAATTTAGCCAGTGTTACTGCTTGGTCTGCAATCTTAGCTGTAGTTACCGCACCACTTGTTAAAACATCTGTACTTACCGTGTTGTTACTTGGTGTACCAATACTTACTGCTGCTCCGATGGTGATAATAAAGAAGTCAGCACCACTAACAGGAGCGGAACTAAATATAATAGAGCTACCGTCAATAGCGAATCCTTCACTGGGTTGACTTGTTCCTGAGTTAGGTTTCTGAATGACTCCATTGATAGAAACAATATGTTGTTCTGCATTAAGTCCGGGACTTGAAAGTACGAATCTGTAAGCTGAACCATTAAATGATGCACTGTTTCCTCCTGTTCCTGAGTAACTAGATATTGTATTAATAAAGAAGTTACCTACGGATTGGGTCTCTTCCCATGCACTAGTAGTTCCGTTATATACAAGAAGTTTTGACGAACCAGTATTAAAGAACAAATCACCATTATCAAGAGAACTTGTAGGGTTAGAAGAACCAACTCTGTATCTCGATGCAAAGTCATTTATATCATCACTAAGTTGTTTTACATCAGCTTCTTTAGCTAATAGTTTATGGTAGTTATATACCTGACCTGAGCCAGTAGAACTAACCATAAGACCAGCTCCAGCAGCAATAGTTTCACCAGTTAACGTTGATGGGAATCCATTAATAGTTACTGTTGAACCGCCTACTGTTCTACCTGTATTGCTAGAAGTACCACTTACTACAACTCCACCAGCATCCGATATAGATATAACTACACCAGCACTAGGTTGTGTATTAGGGAAAGCTGCGTCTGTTGCTATAACTTCTAGTCCACCGATAGGTGCAATCTGTGCAGCAACATAATCAACAACAGCTCCAGATGTTGGTAGCTGTGTATCGCTATTAGATATAGATGTTTGCTTTAGATCACTAGCTAATTTAGCAAGGGTTATATTTGCATCTGCTACTTTTACTGTTGTTACGTTAGCGTCAGTAATTTTAGATGTTGTTACTGAGTTAGACGCAAGCTTTGCATCTGTAACTTGAGCACCAGCTATATGAGCTGTGTCAATAGATCCATCTACATAGTGTTCAGAATTTATTGAGTCGTCAGCAATCTTAGTACCGTTAACTGCGTCAGCATTAATCTTTGCAGTAGTAATTTGGTTATCGCCTATATCTGCTGTAGCTATTGCACCATCAATAATGTTTGCAGTACTTACGCAGTTAGCCGCTAACTTTGCACTTGTAATCTGAGCGTCAGCAATATGTTGAGTATCAATTGACCCGTCAACATAATGTTCTGAGTTGATTTGATCGTCAGCTATTAATGCACTTGTTATATTGTCTGCTGCTATCTTTGCTGTAGTTACATTGCTGTTTGCAATCTTTGCTGTAGTAACGTTGCTGTCAGCTATTTTTGCAGTTGTGACATTAGCATCTGTAATTTTAACTGTAGTAACAGAGTTACTTGCCAAATCTCCAGCAACAATAGTGCCATCTACAATTTTAGCTGAAGTAATTTGACTGTCTGCAATATGAGCAGTATCTATACTTCCGTCTACATAATGCTCAGAGTTTATCTGGTCATCAGCTATCTTTGCACCTGTAATAGCATCAGCAGCTATCTTGGCTGTAGTTACATTTGAGTCTGCAATCTTAGCTGTAGTTACATTACTGTCAGCTATTTTTGCAGTTGTTACTTGACTGTCAGCTATATGTTCAGTATCAATAGAACCTGATACATAATGCTCAGAGTTGATCTGATCATCTGCAATTTTAGCTCCAGTTACTGCGTCAGCATTAATCTTTGCAGTTGTTATAAGACTATCTGCTAAGTCTCCTGTTGCAATAGAACCATCAACTATTTTAGCTGAGGTAACTATTGAATCTTTTAAATCTGATTGTCTTATTAATTGACCAGCTGCTTCTTGAGCTGAGTACAATAATTGAGTTTGGTTATTATTTAAGTCAGCTGCACGTATTGATGAACCAGCTGCATATTGAGCTTGAGCTGAGTCTACGTTAGTTGTTCTATAAATATGTATAGCTACTCCATTTCCTGGAGCACTATTAAAGACAATATTTGTATTTGAAATGGTGTAGTCATTATCTGTTTGACCACTTGTGTTTTCAGTTTTTAGTACGTTGTTAAGTTCTACCTCAACATCCGCATTCGATAAATATGGAAATGTAAAGGCAAAGGTTGTTGTAGAACCATTGCCTGTATAAAAATGTTCAGTTGTCGCCATTTGTTATTACAAACGTATTGTTATTTAGTTGGCGGGTGGGTTATCTGTAGGGCAGTAATAAATCAGATGGATTACTATCTCTGTTTTGATATGTGTAATTACTTGTTTCGTTTAATGAGGTTGCGTTTTGTATATTGATTCTTTTATCTTCTTGATATAAAAGTAGAGCTTCGGGATCGTTAGAAACCATTGCCCAAGCTTTTCTTCTGGCATCTAAAAATAATGAATGGATAATTTTATTATGGACATATGCTGTTCTTGGATTTATTTCTCTTCTACCAGCTCTTAGATCACCTTGCATCTTTTCAAGTGATGCAATAACTCTTTCATCAGTAGCTAATTTATTTAATTTAGCTTCTAAGTTTTGATCACCTATTGCTTTCATAAACTTAGATCTTAAACGTGGATTATCACTTAGATCGATTCCATCTGGTGATGAGTAGGTTGACATTCTCATGTCATAACCACTATTAAATAAAAGTTTCCTACCTTCACCTTGATCTAAATTTATATAGAAAGGACTAAATGCATTAAACATACGAGTTGGAAAATCCCAATCTTTAATTGGTTGTCCATTAAGCATGTCGTATTTAGTAGGTAAACCACCTTCAGGATCTAGTCCCTCAGTAATCAAGTTTCTATTTCTAATAGCATCTTGTATTCCAGAGTTTAATTCTTTCATATGAGGATTAAATACTTTACCTAATTCATTTCTTAGAGAAGAAAGAGGAATTTGGTTATTAACTAATCCAGCAATAATTCTTTCCCATGAACCAGCTTGACCTCCAAATAAATCTACAAACTGCTGTATTCCAGCCATATAGGATTTACTAGAGATACCTTGAGCAACTACTAATGCTAATTTCTGGAAATTATCTTCTGTCCACTCTTCTCCCATTAATTGGCTGTAATCACCAATGTCAGCAATAGTTGAAAGCATTAAGTTAAATGGCTCAAATGAGTCATAGCTAACTTGTACTCCACCTATAGTTATAGTTCTAGGTTTATATCCAGCATCAATCCATGCTTGTCTTTTTTGTCTATCAGCTGGTCCATTACCAGTAAGACCACCATTCATAAAGTGAAGTGCAGCCATAGATATAACAGAACCACCAATAGCTAATCTTCCAGCTTGTAATGCTTTTGCATTAGCTAAATCTTCTACTGTTTCTATACCATATTTCTGTAGACCTTTTAAATTATTAGGATCTGCAAAAGCTATATCATTCCACTCTTTGACTAAAAAGTTAAATCCTGGAGTGTGTTTAGCTGTTAGAGATAAACCGTTTACACCTGTTCTTGCAAACAAGAAAAATGGTTTAGCCCAAGGAGCTGATTCAAATACATCATTTAATCCTTTAGAAAATCCAGTTAAGTCAGTAGTTAAAGTAGCTTCCTGTTTAGCAAAGATAGTTGCAGCTTCTGTGATATTACCGTCAGCATCTGTTATCTGAGAATAAAATCTATCTTGTGCATTCTTTAATAAATCAGGAGTTATGTCAGTTACATTACCTTTATTTAATTGCTCCATTGCTAGACGCATTGCCTTTTCTTTAGCTCTGGATCTTGCAAGAATATAACCAAAAGTATCATCAGTGGCAGCCATCATCTTTGTTGAATAAGTCAGAAACTTATTGTCATTCAATGATCTAGCCATGTTAGCCATATAGTATGCAGCCTTATCTCCAGCATCTGCCTTGCCACTGTTTTCTATCCAGTCACCAAATAAAGCCCACTGTTCATCACCTTTAGTTTTTTGAACATATCTTGTTTTAATTGTAGATAGATCTCCTGACCAGTAAGCATTTAACTTAGTACTAAATACTTTCCAAGCTTCTGGTATAGATTCAATCATTCCACTCATAGCAGCTAAAGAAGCTCTCTGTGTGGTTTTATCACCAGTAATAGTTGAACCAATTACTTGTGCAAAAGGTCTTAAGAACGTAGCAGTTCCTGTACCCATAATTGCTCTAACAGAAGTCTTAGGTCCACTAAGAACACTGTTGATCATTACACCTTGTAATTCTTTAATAAGAACACCAGTTTGTGTTTTACCGTTTAGTTCGCCACCTTTTAGTTTCTTTTTAATCCAAGCATCAAAATCATCAAAGTTATGGATATCATTACTCATTGATACCGCTTCATAATATGCTCTGAATAGACTGTCATCTTGATTGTCGCCAGCATATTTAAAAGCTATCTGATAAGCAGTTTTTGTTTTATCTATCTCAGCCTGTACAGCTTCTTTAAATTGAGCTTTGTTTGCTGGGTTACGTACATCAAGGTTTTTTAATTCCATACCTCGTGTATATGATGCTATCTTTCTTTGTACGACTGCACCAACAAGGGTGTCGTATAAGTTTTTAGCTGGACCATCTATATCTGCTAAATCAGCAATATCAAATAGTTCTCTACCAGCAATACCATGATCTCTAGCTTTTCTAAATAATGCACCTATTACGAAATCAGCTGCTAAAACATCACCTGTTTGCCAAACCTTCTTACCTTTAATAGTGTCACTTCTTGCATCAAATGCAGCAAACATTTCTGGATCTATATCTTCCAAACGTTCTCTACCATGCATTACTTCATGTGCTCTTCTTATAGAGTCATAAAATTTGTCTGATAAGGATTGACCTTTTTTTAAAGCAGCAATCTCGGCCTGGATTCTGGCATCTGACATAAATGGTTGAAGAAGTTCTACCATTTCTTTTTCTGCAATATCTGCACTTTCAGAAAGATTCTCTATCTGACGTTGAGTGAATGGACTATCCGTAGAACCATGCTGGGAACCCCAGTCATTATCTATTCTTTGTTTTTGATAATAGACATCGGCTGGTTTACCAGTTGAGTTAGGAGCTGCTTGCCAAGGATCAGAAATAGGTTTGTTTTTATAAGCACCATATTGCCCTCTCATTGATTGAGCCTGTAATGCAGCTTTTTCTCCTATTTGTGCATTAACATTGGCTTCTCTAGCCATAGCTCTTTCGACAGCATCTTGTGTACCATCTTCTATTATTGTTCCGTTAGGTAGCTGGTTAGATTCAGGAATATATTTACCACTAGGTGTTTTAAACTTTTTAATACCTTTACCTAAAGCCATACCTACGCCATCAAAAACCACACCGATACCCATACCTTCTACGACATTCTTCAATGTCTTCATTGCAGGGTGATCATCTTCTTTTGTAGATAGTGGTGTATCAATAAAATTAAAACGATCTCTTAAAATACCAAGACCGTTATCTTCTTGGGAATATTTAGAAACTACATCAGAGACCGCACCAATTCCAGCACCTCTAACTAAACTGCCGAGTGCAGTAGTTGCAGCTGTCACGCCAGCTACTTTTGCAGCTGGGATAATGGCAGCAGCCATTGAACCAAAGTGAACAAGACTCCGTAGAGCACCTCCCCACCATGTTTTAGTTTCTATTGGGTTTGCATCATTTACAAACCAGTCATCCCATTCAGCACCATAACCTTCTTCAGTTTGTTGCTCTTGTACCATTTCACCACTAAACATATCAATGGCTCTTTCAGGTAAGGTGACAACAGAGGACGCAGTATCTTGCAATCCTCCGCCTATAGCAGATCGAATTTCCTTAGAAACTCCTCTTAGTCCACCTCCACCTTCTTTCTCTCTTGGATCATCGAACTCAGCCTTAGCTTGTTCTTGTTGTTGTTGGAGTAAAAGTTCTTGCTCTTTTTGTTGAGCTTCAACCTTTTCATTCTCCTCATAAATTTTATTGAACTCCAGCTCTGTATCTTGTAGAGCCTGAGCATCAATATCAATCTGAAAATCAGAACTCATAATGCATTACCGTAGTAACTAAATTTTTCTTCTTACTTTGTCTCTATCGAGATATTCGTTTATTTCCCCTTCAAATGGTTTCTTATTGCCTGTTGCAAATACACCTCTTTCTATCCATTGATCGCCATTCCAAACTATAAAAGTATCTTGATCAGTTCTTTGCCAATCACCTTTGCGAGGTTCAAGCTTACCTAATTGCGGAGTTTGTAGAATGTCTTGTTGCATTTCAGGTGAGAGATTCATAAAGTCTTCTGTTGAGATTTCACTTCTAATAGCAGAAGGATTTTCTTTTATCATTTTCTCTACAACTGCTTGTGCTTCAGGAACTAACAATGAAATCTCATCGTAGTCAATCTGTGCATCATCTTTAAATGCTTCAATCTTTGCTCTAGCAACTTTGGCTGGAGATGGATGATGAGATAAAAAGAATCGAACGTTAGGATCAAGTTTTTCATATGCAAGTAAAACATCAGACTTTATCGGTTTTTCTAACCCATTCATCTTGTTATAGATTTCTACTTGTTTATATTGCAGCTCGGCTCCCGTCACGCCAGGAATTTTGTCAGCAAGTTGTTCATAAAATAAATGTGTTTTACCTGTTGAGTATTTACTTGCTTGTACAACAATATCCTCAGTACCAAAAATAAGACCTGTATTAACAATATTGGGGTCAATAGTTTTTATATGTTCTTCAGCTTTAATTAGGTTTAGGTTTCTAGTTTTATTACCATCCCTATTAACAACTAAATGATCATAAACTTGACCATTTGTTCTTTTTTGAATATCTTGTAAAGCAAGAATATGAGCATCTACTGCACTGTTAGTTGTTTGCATATGTTTAGCAAACAGTATTGGATATTCTCTTTCAGCATTCTCTACAATATTATTCCATTGAGTAGATTCCCTTCCTGGAGCTACACCTTGTTGTTTAGCATGGGTTGTTGCAAAACCTTTAATTTGAGTCTTGGCTAAATCTTGTAGATCTTTTGATGGTGCTAGTGGATTACCACCGTCAGCAATTTTTGGTAAATATTGAGCTTCGACAAAAGGGTCACTTAATTTAAGAACTTCTTCTTTTGTTATAGGAATACCTTTATCAATCTTGTAATCTAATTGTGCTCTGATAAGAATATCGTCACCTTCTTCTTTTGCAAATCTGTTTTTTACAGCTTCAGGAAGGTTACTTCCACCTTGCTTTATATCCCAATTAGATTGTACATATTTAGCTAACTCAAGTTTAGTCATACGGGTATCTCGCCCGTCTTCTACCTTTTGTATATCTTCTACAAATCCTTTTGCATAGTTAGTTCTTAATAAAGCTTTGTTTTCAAATACACCTTTCTTTGCTTCTTCTATAGATGCAAGTACACCTTCAGCCCATAATGCATTTTCTTCACCACCACCTAACTTGTCTATAAGTAATTTGGTTTTATCACCTTTAGCTGTAATTTCTCCAAAGAGTACACTTTCAAATTTATCAATATTAACAACGCCTTTCTTCATACCCATAAGTCCTATGTTTATGAATGCTCTTTCAGCTTTAGCAATGTTTCCTTCAAAATAACCAACGTTATATTCCGATGTTTCTATAAAAGCCTGTAATGGATTTTCACTATTTAAGGCATTTTTAACTTCACTTATCATTCTGCCTTGTTCTTTTTGTATATTTTTGGAAGTTATATTTTGGTTGGTTGTTTCATAGAATTTTGATTCCACTCCAGCAAAACTGTCTTTTAATTGATTTTTAGTAAACCTTAAATTGAAACCTAATTGATCAGCATTAGTAAGAATACCTGTTTTATATTTATCGAAAGCCATTCTTGCTTCTGAAACACTGTTAATTCCAGCGGGATAGTTTTTTGTAACCCAAGGAGTAAATTCTGTTCCAAGTCTGGTCTTCATTTCTTCCATCATTAGGAGTCGTCTTCTTGCTCCATGAGGACCACTAAGATCTATAGTTTCGTAGGTAGTATTATCACCATTGTTTAAAGCCTCATTTTTAATAAAGTTTTCAGCCTTACCAATATCAAAAATACTTGTTAATGTATTTTGATCTGATTCTAAATCTGTCTCAGCAATATCTTTATAACCTTGACTTAAAAGACCTTCTCTTCTTTTCTCATTTATAGCATCTGCCGTCTTCTTCGCCTTTGGAGATAATTCAATTATTTCTTTAAGTATCTCTAATGGCATTTCGGCATTCTTCAGCCGTGTTTTATCATTCTCCTGTTCAAGCTCTTCTCGTCTGTCATAGCTTGTATTAACTGAGCTATAACTGTCTGCAAGAATTGATCCAAAATCAGGAGCTTCTGTAAAATTAAAAAAACTGTTTGTCATATTAACCTCCCCAGATTCCGAATCCACCAGAACCACCAGCTGTGGCTATAGATGATCCAATAGATAAAGCATCCATAAACATTGCAGCTCCTACGTTCTGCATAACAGGTTGAGGTGGTGCAACATCTGGAATAGGTTGGAACGCAACCTTTGCAAATGCTTGATCTTTAAATTGTTTATATTTAGATATTTCACCTGAACTCTTACGAGCTAACTCTCTATCATTCAGAGTTAATCTTCTTGCAATGTCACTAACATCTCTACCATATTTAGCATATTCAATAGTACCTCTTCTTCTAGTTGACTGACCTGTTTGACCAGCTGCTACTAATTTTCCATAAGTACTATCTTCTAATAATTTTCTAAATAACTCTTGATACTTAAGCTGGGCTTCGCCTCTGGCATTGTCCATTGCTTCTTGTTGATCAACTCGTGCTTGAGCTTGAGCTAGACCAGCATTTTGTACGTCTTCTTCGTATTTAACTTTTTGAGCATTGTAAATAGATGTTGTTTGCATCCAGTTACGCTCTCTTCTTTCATTCTCGTATTTGTATCTTCTACGAGCATTCTCATTAGCTGTCTTAGCTGCTGCTCCTAAACACACGGCAAAACTCCATAAAGGATAAATTATTGGGTCCGTGTTTTAATTCCCTTAAAAATTTGAACCCTAGGAATCTGAGTAGTTTTATATGAACTCTGTTTCGTTTATCAACGATGTTCCAGAGCAACTTCTCTTGTCTACTTTCCACATATCTTTTAGCTTCTCTAGCAAAAGTTAGTGGGTATTTATGAATAGCTGGTGTACATAGCATCCAGATTCTGCCATCTTCTTGTACGCCGGCTACTCCGGCTAAATCTCCGTTCGGAACTGTGAAATATACGCTGTCACCTATCTCGGTGCATGCTGGTATAGCCACAACAGGATCATGTCCATGACCCTCTTCAACTTCTCTACGGTCATCTGGTAAAAGATTAGAAGCTACATCAAGTGCAGCTTCCAATGTTATTGGGTGAATGTAATTAGACACGTCTATAAAATCTATTTGTAAAGTCTCCTTCCCATGCCAATGAATACAGGGTGGCTGGTGCTGGATGTTCTGATTTAACGTTTACTGTTAAGTTTGTATTTCTTTCGTAACAAGGTACTGTTTCTATAACTTCATTTACTATCGGTAATCTACTTGCAGAAACCACACCAGCTAACGCTAGTTCTTTAGTTTCTGTGTAGTCTGGTTTACCTACTCTTTGTAAGGTTGTTGAATAAACTCCTAATGGTCCAAAGCTAAATTTAATTCTATGGACAATAAGAGATGACTTAGCATCAGATCTGTATTTATCTCCTACTTGTTGAGTAACATATATGGTTGGTATTCGTACATCCATTTCATATAGATATCCAATAATAAAAGAATTATTAGACCAGTCTCCACTTATCTCTAAGTTAGATCCATTAACAGTGACCATTGCATATCTACCAAGATCATTTCCTGAATCCGTTTCATAAGCAACTAACTGTTTAGTACTCTCATATCCATTTGGTTTAGGAATAGTAGTTTTTATAGTTGCACTGTTATATGTATTAGAAGCTGACGTTACTGATGATGCATGATCTAAGTGAACACGATATACATAATCATCTGTTGTATCAGCAGTATCTCTTGTATCAGTAACAAAGTGACCGCTATCATCTAATTTCATAGAGTATCTAACAATTTGATCTTTATTATTGTTTCTAGTAACAACAAATAAAGCATCATCTAGCATGCAATGATATTGAATATTTCCTGTTACTGTCCATGTAGTCCATGCTTGTAATAGTCTTTTATCACCAGAAGTAAAATATCTAAAACAATAGATTGTATCTGTATTCTTTTGACTAAAAAATACAACTGAGTTTTCTCTAGATACTGATACTATTTCTACATTTTTATTTAATAATTTTCCTATAACTTTACTTTGATCAATAACCTCTGGTTCTCCTTGTCTAACAACATTAGACATTTCAAAGAAACGTGTAAATTGATTAGCATTATCAATGAATGCAACGGTTGTTCCTAAAGAAATAGGATTAGTTTTCTCATTAAAATTATAAGAAGATACTGCGTTTAGCTTGGCAGTTTCAGGACTCAAAATATCACTATCTGTAGTCAGCATAAATTGCTGATTTTTAGTAAATAATAATAATCCGGCATTAACTTGAATACCGTCATAAACAATAGCTGGATATTCAGAGCTACATGAAAGATCAATAACATCCATAGGTGTGAATGTAGTAGCAGTCTTAGACCAGAAGTTAAAGAACTCGCCAGGTCTTGACATGACTACGTTTTCATCACTTAAGAATACTAATCTGTTTCTAAAGAAAACTAACTGATTAATTTTATTACCTACAAAAGAAGGGTTTGGGTTAGTTAAAGAATCACCTACCTGTGCATTTTCCCAAGTAGCTTGTGAAACAGTGAATGTACCATTAGCTTGTCTTACTAATTGGATAGGCATAGTGCCTTTATCAAACTCGATATTTCTGCCAGGTTTTGCACATTCTTCCCATACTCCATCCCCATCTCTGTCGTTATGACCGAAGAATTTGACGTAGTAATCATCAGCGTCAGCTTCACTGTTAGCAACTTTTACGACATAACCGTTCTTACATTGGGACGGCAAATCATCTACGTTCTTAACCTGATTAGACATTACTTTAAGCAAGTCACTTGATGGTGCTGTTATGTTGAATGTCCCTTGAGCTGTAGGTCGAGTTATGTATAAACCCGTACCTATCATTTTTACTTCGTAACCGTTAGCAGAGTCATCTCTAAATCCATATAAAGCATTAGTTCCTCCATAACTGGTTCCTAATATTCCTGATCTTATATCTCCAAGAATACTTGAAGCAGTTACTGCTGTTTCAGTATCAAAAGGTGTAGGGTTTGGTCTGACTAAACCTAAGTTAGCTTGTACGTTTGTAGTACTAATTTTTTCAACAGTAACTTTATAGTAACCATCATCCATCCATACATAAAAGTAATCTCCTTGCTGCCATTCAGCACCACCATAAAGAAGATCAAAAGTAGTAGTGTATCTAGCTTGATATGTAGTTTCTTGGTTTTCACCTGAACCAGTTGTATATGGAACTGATTGACCTATAGTTCTAATTCTAAAATAAAGGTTTTTACCTCTATTAACTGAGCTACCATTAGAAGCTTTTACATCAATTGTGTATGTATGATTTCCTGAGTTAGCTTCATCTGTAAGACTAGCTCCATCATCAATATCAAATATTCTAGTTCCTACGTTTGGTGCATATGCATCCCTACCATCTCCAGCACTATCATCACATCTAGTTGACTGAGAAATTCTACTGTTTCTAGCTGGTAAACTTCCATCGGAATTACAATAGTTATTACTTGACTTAACTAAATCAACACTAATTCTTGTAGCTGTAGTAACAGCTGTTGTATTTGTATTATCAAATAAATTAACTGAGTACTGTCTTGCATAAGCTGTCGCTCTTAAATCAATAAAAACTTCAGGAGGTCTAACTGCTTCTATAGTGTTAGACATTGCTACTGTCTTAGTTCTATTGGTTATAAATGTGTAGTCATTAAGAGTTAAAGTCTGTATATCTTGGTCATCACTATGAGATAAATATGTAGCTAATGCACTGGCTGTACCAGAATCATAGTTAACAGTTTGAGCTGCTCCATCACTACATTTCCACATATTTATATCGCCAGTTCTACTAATTTGTCCTATATAACTTTCTGTTTCATCACGGTAATAGCTAAACCATTTACCGTTTGTTTGTGAGTTTAGTGCTGAAGTTCCATTATCACTAATTGATGCAATTAACTTACCTCCTGGACGCTTTAATAAGCCATGTGTTACGTCAGGTATTACATTTTTAGCGACACTAACTTGTCCAGGAATCTTCAGTTCATCTGGCTGTTGAGATAAACCTCCAGTCAGCGTTGGTATTGTTTGAGTAACACTTGCCATTATCTTCTATTTAATATTTGGAACGGTTGGTATGGAGCATATGAAGTTTTCTCCGGCCAGCCCATATAGTTATGGTCGCCTTGACTGCATTCATAATCCATTACGTTTGCTCTAGCAGCTTGCTCTTGTATCTGAAGTAATGCTGCTAATTCTTTATTTGCGACTTGTTGTACAGCTGCACGAACAGAAGCTCGTGAAATAATATATCTCTGAAAAACTGGAGGTACATCTACAAATGGATATAGAGTGACAATATCTAAATATTGATCTTCAGTAAATTGATCAGTATGTTCAACCAAGTCATATAGCCTTCCATTTCTTCTAACTAAATCTTTTGATTTATCAATACGTTTATCATGTAAATCGTATCTTAAATAGTTACTAGGGATAACTATATATTTTGTAGTTGTATCAGGAGTAACTTTTACATTCTCCTCAGTATTAAAATGCCATCCCTCGTTTTGTATATCTTTATTAGATTCAACTAATAGGTTATAAACAAATGCAGTTTCAGGATTATTAAAATTAAGAGTAGTTAAAGGTGATTGACCTATGCTACCCAAGATTGAGTTCACTGCGGATAGTTCGGTATCGGGGTCAATTGTTGTAGTAGCCATAGATAAAAAAAAGGGACCCGAAGGTCCCGTATAAAGTATATAAATTTAGAATGCAGCGTCAGCAGTACCAACGTGTAATTCTACGCAAGCAGCAGGGTTTAAGTAGTCTGCGCCCATAGCCATGCGTCCGAGGATCACATCGCCTTGGTAAATAACGGATATGTCTCCATTAGTTACTTGAACTTGAGGACCAATTGCCTCTACTACACCAGCAGCTTCTTTTTGGAAGATTAAACCGCATGATCCAGCAAAGTCTCCAGCCTCACCATAGCCATTGTTAACACCAGCAATATTGAAAGCACAAGCTGTTCCGCCTGAAACGGTTCCACTTACAGTATCAGTAATTGTGAATGTATTAGTAGCAACAGTAGCAACTGTGTATGTACCTGAAGTACCTCCACCAGCTGTAGCATCAAAGACAACTTTATCACCAACGGATAGACCGTGAGCGTTAAGAGTTACTGTGATAGTTGTTCCAGATCTTGCATAAGTTGCTGTCTGTCTACCAGAACCAGAATCCATAGATTGACCTATGAATGAACCAGCATTGGAGATAGTATTAGCAGTACCGAACTTACCTAAGAATGGTAGGTTCATTGACTTGTAGATCTTAATACCAGCGATAGATACAACACCTTCTCCAGACTGTAAACCTGTACCCTGAACGTCTCTGTTGATTAGTCCATTGTCACCTGTTTGTTGGATAAGTGCGTAGTACTGTCTTGGGTTAAGTACAGCTACACGTCCGTCAGAACTTACTCCTTTCTCATCTAATACAGCAGCAGCGTCATAGAAACCAGTAACAAGGTTAGAAGCAGTAGTTGCTTGTGTATTGTTCTGTGTACTATTTAACTGAATCTGAGTACCACCTGGCTCAACGAACCCAGTAGCAGATATAGGAGATGCTTGACGTGCACCTTTAGCAATAGCTCTGAATATTTTTCTGTCATAATTTTCAGCAAGAGCATAACCAATTTTACGAGAAATTTCTCCACGTAGATCGTAATGAGAAAGTGTCTCGTCAAGGTCATACACGAATGCAGAACTGACTAGAAGGTCATCCATAACAATTGTCTTCTCAGCAACTGGAGGTGCCTTATCAGCATTTCCTAAGATAGGAGTTCCAGGTTGGTGATAGTCACTTGTCATGCGACCTGTATAGATGAACTGAAGACTTTTTCCGTTCTTCAGTGTACGCTTCGTAACTAAGTCACGAGCGATTGTATTATGTTGGAAGCCCTTAAACATCTCGCCTGAGAATAATTTAAGATAGGTGGCGTACTTGTCACCAGCTCCGTCATAACCTACGCCGGAAGATAGATTAATTCTACCTACACCGACCTGATTAGCATCAGCCATTTTATTTAAAAAATTTTATTGTTTACTTTCTTCCGTACAGAATTTTTTGATCAATTTTTGTGGTCTATCCCACCGTCTAGACGGCTGATTGGTATCCTCCTTGGAGGGCAAAAAGCCAAAGTGAAAGGGAGTCCGACTCTGAGGTGCTCCCTTTCTGTTGTCATTTACTTAGTGTAAACAACGCCACGATATACGTAAGTAACCATTGGTTTCTCCCATATACCAAAGCCCCGTTCCATGCTTTGGTTTTCATGCGTCCTAAAACAGGATGAACGGAAGTCGTGGTTAATATGAAGAATCGCCTATTGGCTCATCTTTCCTTTTATATTCTTCTTGTCTATATTCCTCTAGTAATTTATCTACCTGTTTCTGTAGTTCTAGAATTTCTGTGTCTTTAGTTTGCATACTATTCCAATGGCGGATAACGCCAGAGCATATAAATAAGTTAGTGATTAAGGTTAGGTATAAACAAAAATTTTTAGCCAATTTGTGGAGCTGTTAATGCAACTTCTGTTGATTGAGTTGAAGCCAAATCAAGTGGGAAGTTGTGAGCATTACGTTCATGCATCACTTCCATTCCAAGGTTCTGTCTATTTACAACGTCAGCCCAAGTAGGAATAACTTTGCCATTAGTATCAACAATTGATTGGTTAAAGTTAAAACCATTAAGGTTAAACGCCATAGTACATACACCCATAGATGTTAGCCATATGCCAACAACCGGCCAAGTAGCAAGAAAGAAATGAAGAGAACGAGAGTTATTGAAAGACGCATACTGGAAAATTAATCTACCGAAGTAGCCATGAGCTGCAACGATGTTGTAAGTCTCCTCGTCTTGACCAAATTTATAACCATAGTTCTGTGACATATCTTCTGTTGTCTCCTTAATAATTGAGGAAGTAACAAGACTTCCGTGCATAGCAGAGAAAAGAGATCCACCGAATACCCCAGCAACACCGAGCATGTGGAACGGATGCATAAGGATATTGTGTTCTGCTTGGAATACGAACATGAAGTTAAAAGTACCAGAAATACCAAGAGGCATACCATCACT
>Ga0181380_1000203_pt1 | contig 27027 bp, 35 predicted proteins | sample 3SPOviralmetaG_FD_130116 | JGI IMG/M metagenome (GOLD analysis project Ga0181380, IMG submission 130116) | Marine viral communities from the oligotrophic San Pedro Time Series (SPOT) site, San Pedro Channel, CA, USA - 3 SPOT_SRF_2009-08-19 | ecosystem: Environmental > Aquatic > Marine > Strait... | reverse complement strand
GAAGAATGGATAGACTTAAAGACCGGAAAGCCGTGTGGTCGAAAGAGTGCCAAAGGAGGATCGAAGAGGCCTTATCCTTCTTGCAGACCCAAAGCAGTAGCGGCAAAGATGACCAAAGCCGAGAAAGCCTCAAGCACACGCAGGAAGACCGGCCCTGCAAAAATTAAACATAAGGTCACAGCATCAGGAAGACGGAGAAAATAATGGCGACAAAACGAGTAAACAAAAAAGCAATGAAGTGTAACTCACCTCGCCGCACTCCCAATCATTCTAAAAAATCTCACATTGTAAAAGCTTGCTCAGGTGGAAAAGAAAAAGTAATTCGCTTTGGGGAAAAAGGTGCTAAGACAGCCGGTAAGCCAAAAGCAGGTGAGTCTAAACGAATGAAAGCAAAACGTAAATCCTTTAAGGCTAGACACGCAAAAAATATTGCAAAAGGCAAAATGTCTGCCGCTTACTGGGCAAACAAAGTAAAATGGTAAGAGTTGACAAATCAAGCAAAGTATGCTATACTATTAATCTCTTACGTAGGAAACGCAAATGACATATTTAACATTAGTTCAAAATCTTTTAAAGCGTTTAAGAGAACGTAGCGTAAGCACGGTTGATGAAAATACATACTCATCTATGCTTGGTGTGCTTGTTAACGATGCAAAGTCTGAGGTTGAAAATGCTTGGAACTGGTCAGCCTTACGTCAAACGTTAACACTTCAAACTACTTCTGGTGTATTTAACTATGAACTAAATGGCACTGGCAATAACTTTACGGTTATGGATGTTGTTAATGATCAAGGCAATTTTTTTCTAGACTACAGAACTCAACATCAATTTAACCAGTTTTATTTAAATCAGAATCCTTCAGTTGGTAATCCTCGATATTATAACTTTAACGGAGTTAGTGCTGATGGAGATACTCTTGTTGATTTGTATCCAAAACCAAACGGACAGTACAATATTTTCTTTAATATAATTCAGCGTACAGGCGATCTTGTTAACGATAGCGATGTTTTAACTGTTCCGCATCTTCCTGTTATGTTACTTGCTTACGCAAAAGCAGTTGAAGAACGTGGAGAAGATGGAGGAGCATCAGCATCTACCGCATATGCTACAGCCGCCCGTGTACTAAATGACGCAATTGCACAAGACTCTCAACGTCATGTTGAAGAACTACAGTGGAACTATTAAATGGCATCTCCTTTACAGTCAGCTAGTATTGCCGCGCCCGGATTCTTTGGCTTAAACACCCAAGAGTCTGGTATTACTCTTGAATCAGGATTTGCACTTGAGGCTACTAACTGTGTTATTGATAAGTTTGGTAGGCTTGGTGCTAGAAAAGGATGGCAGTATTTAACACAAACAGTTTACAGTATTCCTTTTAGTTTAGGCGGAGTAGCCACAGGCACAAGCGTTAATATTTTTTGGCCGACTCATGGACTAACTACTGGAAACCAAATTATTATTAGCGGGTGTAGTGATTCTACGTACAACGGTATTTTTACTATTACAGTCGTTGATGTCGCAAATATTACAATTACGTTACCTACTACTCCTTCTAGTTCTAGCGTAAGTTTTACTGTACGGAAAATTTCATCAGCAACAAATCTGCAAGGCAGTCATCGTTTTATAGACATTGATGGCACAGAAGAAATTATTGTTTGGTCAGAGGATAAATTTTACAGCTATACAAATAATCTTTTACAAGAGTATTCATACTTAGGATCGCAAACATTTACAGCAGGTAACTGGCAAGCTGTTACATTAAACGATGCAGTTTACTTTTTCCAACGTGGTTACGAACCTTTGTACCACGATACAACTTCAAATACTATTAAAGATATTTCGCAAGCCGCAACAACTGCAACCGTTACTATTACATCAGCGCAACAAACTGCTACTGTAACACACAGTTCTCACGGACTAGCTACCGGAACATCGGTTACGTTTGCAGGAGCAAATGAGTCAGACTATAACGGAACATTCAGCATTACTGTTGTTGATATAGATACCTATACGTATACCCTGCATAACTCTGCCTCTAGCCCCGCTACAGGGACGATCACCGCTACATGGTCTCATGGTACTGCACCCCAAGGAAACGCGGCTCTAGCGGCTTATGGTAGGCTCTGGGTAGCTGATACAACAAACTTAAAAACAAAATTGTACTGGTCTAATCTATTAGACGGTACAGACTTTTTAAATGGTACAGCCGGTGAGTTAGATATCTCAGGCATTCTTGTTTATGGTAACGATGAAATTGTAGGGCTTGGAGCGCACAACGGATTCTTAATTGTTTTCTGTAAAAAGAATGTAATTATATTTGGAGACACCGATAATAATCACCAGTTTTTAAATCCGATTAACTTGCAATTAGTTGAAGTTATTTCAGGCGTTGGGTGTATTGCACGAGACAGTATTCAAAATACAGGCACAGACATTCTCTTTTTATCCGAGTCTGGTTTACGTAGCCTTGGACGAGTAATTCAAGAGAAGTCTACACCGATGCGGGACTTGTCTAAAAACATTCGGGATGATTTAGTTCAGATACTTGATGCAGAAACCGCTTCTAAAATTAAAAGTGTCTACTCAGAACATGATGCGTTTTACTTACTAACCTTTCCAACGTATGGAAAAGTTTACTGCTTTGATACTCGTTCTGTTTTAGAGGACGGGTCAGCCAGAGCGACTATCTGGAACAGCATGAATTTTACAAACTGGATGGCGTTTGAAGATAAAATTTATATGACTCATGCTAGTGGGCTTGCACAATACAATGGCTATCAAGATAATAACTCTTCCTATCGAATGATTTATTTTACTAACTATTTTGATCTTGGTAACCCATCGCAAACAAAAATCCTTAAACGTCTGGCGTTTAGTTTAGTAGGAGCAACAGGACAAAACTTTATTGTTAAGTCAGGGTTTGACTATAGTGACCTGTACAATAACTCTCCTCTAAGTATTTCACAAGGAACTGTTTCGGAATATAATGATGCAGAATATAATATTGCAGAGTACTCTGGAGGAACCCTTGTAGAAACTGTACGAGTTCCTGGAGTTGGAAGTGGTTCTGTAATTCAATTAGGGTTTGAGGCTGATCTTAATGGAGGAGCCTTGTCAATTCAAAAGATAGATATTTATGTAAAACAAGGTAGGGTTCTCTAATGAGTTCATATACTAAATCAACGGACTTTGCATCTAAAGATTCGTTGCTAACAGGTAATCCCCTTAAAACTGTTAAGGGTACGGAAATTGATGACGAGTTTAACTCTATTCAAACAGCGGTTAATTCTAAAGCAGACTTAAACGCACCCGCATTAGTGAACCCTACAGCAACTACGCAAGCGGCTTCTGATGATTCTACAAAAGTAGCAACAACAGCGCATGTTAAAGATGTTCTTCAGACAGGAGGCCATATTGCAACCGCAGGTATTGCTAATGATGCAGTAACAGCAGATAAACTAGCTGACACAGCAGTTACTGCGGATACTTATGGGAGTGCTTCAAACGTTCCTCAGATTACTGTAGATGCTCAAGGGCGATTAACAAACGCTACAAACGTTGCGGTAACTCTTCCAACAATGACTTTTGCTTCACTATCAACTTCTTTTGGCAATGGAACAACTTACGATTTAGTAACCGACACATATATCCTTTCAGGAACTGCTTTATTTAGTGGAATAGGGAGTGCAGGAGGCCGTCTTAATGTTCAAGTATATGACAGCACAAGCGGAACAGGCACGTTATTGCAAACATTTATCTGTGGTGGTTTTAACGAATTAAATGGTACTGACGGTGGATCAGGACTGTCTGGACGAGATTCTTTTACAGTCTTACTGCCACCAACCGCACGTAGTATTAAACTGGTAAGAGCAGACGGTAACAGTATGTCAGGACAACTTGAATCCTACATGACGTTTACTGGATATCATACTTGATAAAAACACCAGTAGCAATACAACCTGAATACACTATTTACTTTGAGCGTTTTGCAGACAGGACTTGGACACACGCAGATGTACGCAACTGGACACCTACGATTAAAAAAGAATTTATGAAAGTACATGGATTATTACAAACAATGCATAGCGACCCGTTTTACTGTTTAACAGACAATAGCAAACTTGAAAAATTTGTAAAGTCAATTGGGTATAGTTATGTGCAAACACTTCCATGTGATGATGGAATCCCTAGACCTATGTGGAGATATGTAAATGGGTAATATTGTAGGCGGTATTACAAACGCCTTATTCGGAAAAGGGGGAGCAGGAACAGCCGGTGATGCGGTAAGGTTAGGCAAAACCCTTGGCGCTGATGCAAAGTTTAAAGGCTACACAGTAACAACTGGTGCCGGAACAGCAGGGTATGATGGAGAAGGTAATTTAACGTCTACACTATCTGATCCTTATTCTCAAATTTTAGCTAAAGCACTTGCAGGGTCTAGTAGTTTATTCGATCAAGCCGCCGCTTTTGATCCTGATGCCAGAGCGCAAGAAATATTTGATGAGCAAGCTTTGATGTTACGGCCAGAGTTTCAACGACAGGCTCTTGATGTCGAGCAAAGTGCATTTGGTCGAGGTACGCTAGGTAAACGACTTGCAGGAGAAGCACTCGGGGCAGGAAGAGGCTCTGGCATGGTGAACCAAGATGCGTATGGTTTGTCGCAAGCTCAGAATCAAGCGCTGTTAGCACTAGCTCCGTTAGCGCGTGAGCAAGCTTTCGGAGAGCAAGCGACACTAACTGACCTTGCTATGAATATGCTTAATGCAGGTATGAGTATTAATCAACTAGAGCAGAACTTGCTTGGATTAGGCGTAGATGCAGAAACCGCAAGAGCCGCCGCATCGTATGCTTCTGGTATGATGCAACTTGATCCTTATAAAACACTAGCAAATATTGAGCAAGATCAACGTGGGCAAAATGCAGGGTTCTTTGGTTCTGTTATTGGAGGCGCATTGGGGGGAGCTTAGGTAGCCCCTCAAACGCTTCCACAGCGGCTACCTATAGAACTAACATTGGAAGTCAACAGACGAATATGTTGCAAGCTCAAGACGCAGGCTTGTTCAGAAATAGCGCAGATCAATTTATGTACAAACGTTTTGGATGGAGTCCTTGGGGTTAAACAATGGCAACACGTAATCAAGTATTAAGTCTCTTTGGTGCATCACCAGAGCAAATTTTAGAGCAACGCAGACGCGAAGACGCGATGTCTGTTTTAAAACAACAAGACCCATTTGCCAGAGCAGGTGGTGCTATTGGTTTAGGTCTTGCCCGTATGTTTGGTGGAGAACCTGCGGAGGTTACTCGTCAGCGTGAACTGTTCGGACAATTAGAAGGGGTTAACTTTGAAAATCCTGAGCAAATGAGGGCGGCGGCGGCTACGTTAGCTTCTCAGTTTCCTGACAAAGCATTGCAGTTAATTACAATGGCTGACTCTATGGATACATCAAAGCAAAGACGAGCTACTGCTGAAGCACAGCAACAATCAGCAGAAGCATCTGCTTTAGCAAGTAAAAAGCAAACTGATGAAGTTACCCGTCCAATGGTTGTTGACGTAGTTCAGTATAAACCTATGTTTATGGGCGGTGATCCTGTCAGACAAGTTGGACAACAAGTAATTAATGTTAAAGGAACTCTTGATAAAGATGGAAAATTTGTTCCGTATGGCGGCGCTCTAAATTTTGGTGACGATACAGAAGTTATAAACGCTAAAGAAGTAACAAATCAAACACCTAAAGTAACTTGGCAAGGAGATAACGGAGTTAGTCTTGGCTCACTAGATGGTAAAAATTGGTATCCATTAAATGATGAAGGATTTTTACTTCCCGGCAATCCTATCTCAAAAGATTCATTAGGTAGGGGAAGCATCGTAACTGATCAACAAGACCAAGAGAAAGAACAAGAAACAAAAACGCTACGACCAAATCAAGTTCCTCCTAGGCCTAATGATTACGGCAACACAAATCAAGAAAGAGCGTGGGACGCAAAATATGGTAAGACCCATAATCCAGACGGTTCACCAAAAATGCCAATAGGTAAGGACGAATCCGCGTGACAATTACTGTTAACCATCCAGTATTAGGTCAAGTAAAATTTGATGATAACACTTCACTTGAAGAAATTAATCAAACTTTATTAAACTTAGGAACGTTAGTTATACCTGAAGAATCTTCAGGAGATGTGTTCTTTAATCAGCTAGGCGAAGGACTTGAGTCATCTATTGAGGGCATCTCAAATCTTACCGGCTTAGGTTTTTATGAAGACTCATACGAGGACGAGTTTCGTAATCGGGTACAGCTAGAACAATCTCCTTATGCGGGATACGGTGGTTTACTTGTAGGTTCGATTCTTGATCCTGTTACATTACCGGCGGCATTCTTAAAACCAATTACTCTTGGCAGTAAAGTCGCTACTGGCGTTGCTCGTGGTGGGATTGTGGGTGCGGCAGGAGGCGGGATTGAGCCTGTGTTTGAAGAGTTTGGTGACAGCCGATTACTTAACACAACAGTAGGGGCTGCATTTGGCGGTACGCTTGGTGGTGCATTGTCTAAGTTTATTGCACGAGATGTTACTCCTCCAACAAAACAAGATATAGATGAAGGTGTTGACTCTGCACTAGAAGATGTAGCAGAAGCAGTTGAAGCACCTCGCGTTAAAACACCCGAAGAAGCTAGACAAGATGTTGAAGTTGACTTGACTGAAAAAGCAAAGGTTGGGTTGACCCCTGATGCAGAACAAACTTTGCAAAAAGGAATTGATGAAAGACTCAAGAAAGTTGAGCAGATTGAAAAAGCAAGTGCAAAGAGAACCAAAGGATTACGATCTAAAGAAGACAAAACACAAGCACAAAAAGTATTAGACCGATTCGACACCACGCGAACTCGTTTAATGGATGAAGTCCGTGAGATGCGGTTACGTATAAAGAAAGGACAAGAAGGCAGAGCCGCAGGAGCAGAACTAGCTAAACTCCGCACAGGTCAAACCGATAAACTTAGCTCTGAAACACAAACTGCTTTAAATCCAGAGCCGGTAGTTCGCACTCCTAAACCAACTGGCACTGATCCTAGCGTTGCTGTTGCAAAAGCAGGGGCGGAAGCTATTCCAGTAGAAAGAATAAATGCGGATGAAGAAGAGTTTGCTCCTGTAGCAACAGGTCTAAAAGCCGAAGAGTCTGTCGGTGCAATGGGTGTTGATCCGTCTCGCAGATATGCAGGACAAGCCGCGGAAGGTGTTGACGAGACAGAGCTTTTATCTTCTGCATGGTCACGAAGAAATGTAGAACCTGCAAAAAGTAGAAACTTTGAAGAGTCTGATCAAGAGTTGCGCCGGTTAAAGATGCGTGAAGATGCGGCCTATGAGCAAATAGAAAGACTCAAAGGACACAAGCGTGGCCCGTATACATTCGAGACAAATGAACAAGCAGAGCAAGACGCACTTGATGCAATAGGCGAAGACTTTGATAGTTTAGTTGATTTTGTAATCAAACAAGCTGAACGAGGCCGTCCATTTAGTGCAATGGAAGCGCGAGTACTAAAGCCGTTACGTGCAGAGATTGAACAAAATATTTTAATCACGTATAAAACAATGCGTAAAATGAGAGCTAATGGCTCGTTCCGCACAACTAAGTATACGCAAGATGAATACGATGCGGTTATGGACTTACAGTTTTACTCTTACTTAGCAAACGCAATTGATACAAACGGAACCCGTGCGTCACACAGTTTGAAAGAGCTACAAGCAATTAACCAGAATAGACGAAAGAATGCGGCAAAGATTAAAGCCGGTAAACCTATTGATGATATCTTTGGAGTTAAGTGTTAATGGTTGCAGAAACTATTGAAGTAAGTAAAGAATGTAACGTTAGTGTAAATGCCACGTTAGATGTAGACACCTTACCTCTTTCGGATGATGAATTAACAAGAGCAATTAGAAAAGGATTGGACAAAGCTACAGCCCCAACTCGTAAGCGTGATATGTTTTTAGAAGTTGTGGTTAACGGATACTTGTCTGGTTTTGGAACTCCAATTGCTAACGGAATTTCTGTAGGTTTACAAAACATCACAGCACCTACTCTTGAAATCTTAGGAGCGATGACTGATAAGCTTAGATTAACTAAAGGCAATCGAGAGTTTGCCGATGGTGTTGCAATGTTTGAAGCAATGCTTGAAGGGTTTAGCGCAGATGTAATGTTTTTTAGAAAAGGTTTTGATAACGGATATCCTTTAGATATTACTCAAAGCACAACAGCTTTGGCTAGGCAACTAAAAGTATCTCCGCAAGACGCTAAAAAAATTATTGGTAAAGAAATTGCGGGATCAAAAGCTAAAGTTCAGTTTGCAAAACCAGATAACACATCTACAATGGAAGACCTAGTTAAGGCTTACGAGAAGCAAGGGTTTACTCCTGAAGAGTTTCAAGCATACATGGATGAATCCTATGATTATATTCGTAGCTCAATCCCTGCCCAGTACGGTGGGAATATTATCCGGTGGCCTACGCGATTAACCGTAGCAATTGACGAGTACGGAAAGGCTAGATTTCGTAGACAAAAAATCGCACAAATGGCTTCCGTTAAAGCACGAAAAGATGTTGAAGCAGGTAAAGGAAACTACCGCACACTGTACAATCAGTATCGCAAGGATGCGTTGAAAGTTGTTGACGAAGCTAAAGGTGAAGAAATTGAAGAAGTCTTTGGCCGATTAAAAGCAGATACAGGAAGAATCTTTGGGCAAGGCGAAGACTCCATGCTTCCGTACAAAGATATTAAAGACTTTGCTTTACGACAAACGTTTCAGTCTGCGTTAGTTGGGTGGCCTAAGCTTGCTCAAGAAATAAAAAGAGAAAGCGTTCTAGTTTCTTACTTTGTTCCTTTTATTAAAACACCTTGGAACATCTTGAAAGAAGGCACAACATTTGTTCCCGGCCTTGGTGTCGCACTGCGTCCAAAATATCTGCAAGGCTCGACTCCAGTAAAAATGAGTAATGAAGAGTTGATTCCTCGTCAGGTTTTAGGAGCCGCAATGTTTACTGGAGTTGCCGCACTCTACGCAAACAATAATGTGACAGGTTCTCCTCGTAATGCACAAGAAGCGCAAGCATGGAAAGACCAAGGGATTCAGCCTTACTCAATTAAGATTGGAGACACATGGGTATCGTACCAACGTATTGAGCCAATCGCTACTGTACTAGGACTAGCCTCTGACTTGCTACGGACGCATGATGACTATCAAGAAAACCCATCGCCTGAAACGTTAGAGAAAACAACAGAATCAATTGGGCAAATACTTGGAGCCATGAAGTCTAACATGTTTAGTAAATCTTTTATGGAAGGGTTTGCAAACATTACGGAAGTAGTCAGTGATCCTGAAAGATACATGCAATCATTTGCCGCTACTGGATTAAGACCGCTATCTCCTGCGTTTCTTAATATGCTTGCACGATCAACAGATGAATATGAAAGACTCGCGGCAACACCTCTTGAAAAATTACAGCAACGTTTTCCATTCTTGCGAGAGCAGTTGCCAGTTGAGTATGGTGCTATTGGAGATGCGCGAAAGACTGATACAGTTCAAGCGCTCACAGGATTTGGAGTCACATCAGAACCGCAGTCACCTTTGCAGTTTGAGCTAGCTCGGTTGAAGTTTACTAAAGGAAGGGTGGGTAATGAAATCATGCGTGTCGGATTGACAACCCAACAGCTAGGGGAATACAGGCAAATGTCAGCAGAAATGCTTACGCCTATCCTTGAGAACTTTATTAACTCAGCTACTTATCAGAATGCACAAGACCCGCGCAAGAAATGGTTATTAGAAAAAGTTACAGGAAGGGTGCAGGGACAAGTACGAAAACAATACTTTGCTAAGTTACGGCGTACTGATCCTGATGTTGCTAGAAAATTCTTTAATGAATATATCCTCTCGCAAGGACTTGAACAAGATATCCCTCTACGAACTCAGTAGGTTAACCATAGTTAACCATAGTTAACCTCAAAAAAAGCCCCGCCGAAGCAGGGCAAAGTTCCACTGGAGGGTGGTTCAGGTTTCAAGAAAGCCGTAGACTTCCCCGATCATAATCTTACAGAACGGTATGTTGAAGATGTATCCATCAAAGAAATAAATAGTCGCATCGTCTGGAGTTTCTCCGTGTTGATGGCCGTAGACAGGTTGTGATTCAACAGACTCCCACGATAATCCGAACACATGCCAGAACTTAATGGAAACTGTCATCGTTTCCCTCCTACACCAATCTCTTTAGCTTTATACATATGACGAGCGTTGCCTGTGTACTTAGAGGCACTGCCGCTTTTCATGTATGCTTGATTAATAGCGCCATCTGCTGAACTATCTTTATAGTTTCCTATAAAACGATCACCGCAATACACTTCATAAATTCTAAACATTACCAACCCCACGTTCCTGTCATGCCTTGAGCGTTGTAATCAGTCACACGCTTCTCAAAGAAATTACTAATACTAGACCCGCCAATCAACTCTTCCATCCACGGGAGAGGATTGTCTTTAACTTTCCAATTTGGTTTGAGACCCAGTTGGATAAGCCTTCTATCTGCAAGGTAACGTATATACTGCTTAACTTCTCCCGCAGTAAGTCCTTCCAAAGCTCCCATCTCATAAGCAAGGTCAATAACTTTGTCTTCAAGTTTGACAGCTTGTCTAAACATCTCGTATATATCTTTCTTAAAATCATCGTTCACAATCCTTGGATGCTCTTCGCAAAATTCCCTAAACAGTTTCGCCATTCCCTCCGCATGTTGCGACTCGTCCCTGACCGACCACTCCACAACCGTACACATTCCCGGCATCTTGCCGAATCTTTGGTAGTTGAGTAGCATGGCGAAAGCACTGAACAATGACATCCCTTCATTGAGTACAGATCGTGCAATAGCCAGACCTGTTCCTGACAAGGAATGTACATCTATGTCCCCCATAAATTCTACTTTGTCTGCCATTTGTTGATATTCCAAGAACGCTGTAAACTCTTCCTCTGGCAGTCCAAGGGTATCATTTAGTAGTGCGTAGGCCCGTTGATGTATGAACTCACGAGAAGCAAAGGCAGTAAGCATTGCCCTAATTTCATTGTTCTTAAACTTAGGGATGTAATACTCCAGATAGTTTGTACCCACTGCAACATCTGTTTGAGTAAACAACCGTAAGATTTGAGTGATATGGTTCTTCTCTTCTTTAGTTAGTTTGCCAGATTTCCAGTGCGATACATCTGTCTGTAACTCTAGTTCATCTTCTATCCAGTGAATCCGCTCATGCTCTGTAGCATAAGACACAGCCCAAGGATACTTGAAAGGTTTATAAGTCGTATTTAATTCCAGTAAGCTCATTTAATTGTCTCTCCAGTGTTTCATTTCTTGCTCGTAATTCTAAGACTGTATCATAACAGTCGTTCAATAGTTGTTTGTTAAACGGATCAATGTCTTTTAGCATCTTCAGTCTTTCTAAAAGATTATCTATCCCTGACATGATACACATCCCTCTTCCTCTACAAAGTCTTTAAGCGCTTTCCTGCCAACCTTAGTCCCAACCTTCTCAGCAGTAACACCCGCTGTAGTACGGAGATAGTATAATCCCTTGAGACCCTGCCTCCACGCTTGAAGGTGTACTTGGTTAACGAAAGCCTTGTCAGTCCCAGACGGGAAGAATACGTTGACGCTTTGACCTTGGCAGATAAACTCCTGTCGCTTGGCCGCATGTTCAACAACCCACGACTGATCCAGTTCAAACGCCGTCTTAAATGTGTCTTTTTCTCCGTTGCTAAGGAACTCCAAATGCTGAACTGAGCCTTCACTTTCAATGATTGATGCCCATACTTTCTTGGTGTTCTTACCATAAGATTCTAAGACCTCCTCCAGATACGGATTACGTACAGTATGACTACCGGCACGAGTGCGATGAACATAGCAGTTACTAATGCGTGGTTCAATGCTAGCACTGCACCCACATAAGATGCTACTATTAGCGTTAGGAGCAATAGCCAAGAGATGCATATTCCTAACACCAGTACCCACTCCATCAGGACATTCGCCACGTTCCACAGCAAGCTCGTAGGTGGCGTCTGTAGACTGCGACTTGATGTCTTTGAAGATTCTGTAGTTTTCACTTGCGGCTTGCCATGATTCCCACGCTATACTTTTACTTTGGAGGTAGCCGTGGAAGCCCATTGCTCCAAGGCCGACTGAGCGCTCTCTGTAAGCTGAGTAGACAGCTTTTCCAAGTTCTTCTGGTGCGTTGTCAATAAAGTATTGAAGGACGTTGTCCAAGAATCGGATAAGGTCTCCAACCATTCCGCTTGTTTTCCACTCGTCATACTTTTCGAGGTTGACGGAGGAGAGGCAACAGACTGCTGTGCGTTCTTCACTTGTTGCGAGATGGATTTCATTGCAGAGGTTACTGCCATTAATTGAGAGTCCAAGTTTTCTTTGAGCTTCTGGCAGGTATCTTCTGGCCGTGTCGATAAAGTTAAGATAAGGACTGCCAGTTCTGAACCTAGCTTCAAGGATTCGTTGCCACAGTTCACGAGCTTGGACTGTATCTCTTGTAGCTCCTGTATGCGGGTCTCTAAGTTTCCACTCTGTATCATTAATTACACTCTCCATAAAGTCATCTGTGATATTCACAGCGTTAAACAAATTAAAACACTTGCGATTAATGTCACCGCCAGTGGGTACTTTGAAGGAAATAAACTCCTCAATATCAGGATGGCTTACGTCTAGGTAGGCGGCGTAGCTTCCCTTTCGAGTCTTCCCCTGTTTGTAAGCAGTCATCTGACTGTCCACTACTTTCATAAACGGGATTGGCCCCGGAGCTTTGTCGCTTATTCCGCGCACGTTCCCCCAATGACCACCCACACCTCCTCCCTTTACGGAAAGCCATGCTACTTCACCGTTATGCTCAATAAGGCTATCAAGATTGTCCCCCACGTAAGCAAGGAAACAACTAATAGGCAAGCCCCGATTGTTTCGTACATGGTCAGGTGCGTTTGACAGCACAGGTGACGCAAACATAAACCAACCTTGCGAAGCATAGTTGTAAATCCGCTGTGCAAGATCGAAGTCATCCCCACAATAGGCCACGCTAGCACGAGCGAAAGCTTCTTGTGGAGAAGTCTCATGCTCGTACATATAATAGTCTTGCATGAGGGTAATAGCTTGGTTACTGAGGCGATCATCTCTTTCATAATTAATCGTTATCCCAAGGTGTGTTTTCATCGAACTGTCTCTCCAGTGAGTCTTGGTTCTCTTCAATAACATCAGAGAACTTATTAACCAAGTCATCGGAGGTGATCTGCAAAGTCTCCAGCAGAGTCACCTCGTCTAACTGCTTGAGTTTATCTTTCAATTCTTCAAGCGTGAACATAATATTTTACCATACTTCTTTGAGCTTGTCAAGGTAGTGTGAACATTTTTCTAGATCAACACTACCACCCTTGTCTTGGAATCGAGATATGTATTTGATTACGTTACCAATTAAATATCCCTTGAACTGTTCTTCCGTTAAGACTACTTCCATATAGTCCCAAGGTTGTATTGACTTTTGATAATGACTACCACCGATCTGGCGATACCTTGCAAGCTCTGCCGCATGTGCTTCTGCAAGCTCTGATAGATCAGGCATAACGATCCCTCAAGTAGTTGAGCGACACCGGCATTTCATCAAACGTTCCGTTAAGAACTTCATGCAACATCCAAATACCACGCCATGATCCATTTGTTTGCGGATTGAGATACTCCTCGTCATGTTGGTAAAAGATTCCTGCGAATAACCCAGTGATACGCTTACCATCCGCCCGTCTTGCGTAACTGATTGAGCGATCCTGTACGTGTCCCATAACGCATGACATATGTTGCTTATTGATCAAAGCGTTTGAGGAGCTTACAGGTCTTCCCATGACGCCTGAGACAAAGTAATGACTGTAGCACACACCATCAATCACAACAGGCTGTAAGAAATCAAAGACCTCCCACCCCATCTCAGTCAGGTATAGATCATCAAATGACATCAATCCTTCTAGCTTGGGATCAGCATTGATAGCTCTAGCAATACGATACTCGTGGTTACCTAGTGTAAAAACTAAACGAGGATTCCACGTTTTGTCCTTGTTGCGTCTGAGTCTTGCTTGCTCCTCACGAATAGGTATGAGGAACTCTTGCATTGCTTCAACTCCTGCATTTATATCCTTTACGTATCGTCTTCCTTCAAACGACTTCTTGCCTACATCATACGTGGACAAGCTTGGTAAATCAAAGTGATCTCCAATGTGAATAATTACATCAGGCTTTTTCTCTACGGCATATTGTCCCGCCCACTTCAGATGCTCAGTCGGTTGATCTGGCTTTACCTGCGTGTCGGGTATGACCATGTGTTTCATTCGGTATCTCCTTGGTTAACCATAGTTAACCTTAGTAATTCAAAAAAGTGTTCAGCATCTACGACTGCTAGTGGCCTGCTTCTGTTTTGCTTAACGATAACAAGTGGCTGTGTAGCGCCTCGATTCTCGCATTGTTCAACATAACGATAGACTCCAACTTTCGCAAGCGATTTACATTCGACATCATACGCGAAAGACTTACGAGCCAAAGGGCTAAGTTGCACATCGCTACCACTAACACCCATGCTTGTTGATCTAACATCGTCACTCTCCAGATGTGGAAATGCTTTCAGTATTTGATCCGCTGTCCACTGTTGTAGTTTGCGGCCTTTTGCTTTCGCGCTCTGCGTCTTCATAAGGGGGTTCCCATACTTCTCCATGTGTACGTTGAAGGTGCAAAAGGAGTCCGTTCTCAATTGCACGATCAACACTGCCTAACTTCTCAGCGCAAGTAGCAAACATCTCTCGCTCTGTTTTACCTTCCAATAGCTTCCGTGCTTTGACAGGGCCAATACCTTTGACACCAATGATGTTGTCAATACGATCACCAGTGAGGAACTGACAATAGAAGTTAAACATACCCTCGTCATGGGTAATGTAGTATTTATCTTTCTTGACAAAGTTATAGTGCCACCCTTGTACTTGGTCAAAGTCTTTGTCTAAAGATACAATGATTGAGTCGTCTCCATGCGAGGTTGCCGCAATAGCGATCTCGTCATCAGCTTCACAATCATTGGATACTACACCATTCCATGACAGTTCAAGGTACTCCCGCAACAAAGCATAGTGAACTGGTTTGTCGCCTTTGCGGTTTCCCTTGTACGGTGCGGTTACAGCAACGCCATGTCTAAAGTTGGTACTGCCTGATAAGTATGTCTGCCATTCGGACACATTCAAATCAAACATCAACAAGTCTTCCAAGAATGAAGCCATCGTTCTGATGGCAACACTCTCAGATTCCTCGTTCGTTGCGAACCCAATACGGTAACAGAGAATGTCACCGTCAATCAGAGCAATCACAACGTGTCTTCTTCCTCGACAGGCTCAGGCACGTAGGCATTCAAGTCAGTGACGACTAGCTTGGCAATGCCCAAGGACATACCTGACTGCCCTGTCGGAGACTTCCATGAGTAGGGCTTGACCATGATGTCAGCCTTGCTACCGTTGCCTACTTTTACCTCACGAGTGATGACATCCCCGTTCTTATCATAGGGAGTGATCTCGTAGTTGGTAGACTTACAAGTAATGAAGAAGCCTTTCTCTGGCTTATTAGAATCTTGGCGTACCTTTACACCCGTCTTCTCAATAGCCTCCACTTGATCACCAGTGAGGTTAACCAAGTCAACTTGGAATTTGTTACTGAGCTTGTTACGCTCATACAGGAAAGGCCACATAAGCTCAACGTCTTCAAGCTTAAATACTTCAGTCATACTATTCTCCTTTGTAAAAGATTGGACTTAGGGACAGGAGTCGAACCTGCATAGAACTGATTTGCAGTCAGTCGCATAACCATTCTGCCACCCTAAGATACCCTAATATTATAACACACAAATTAATGCGTGTCAAACCAGTTACTACCTATTTTACTTTCTGCGTCTACTGGGCAACGAAAGTCCAAGGTAATCCCCGCTTTGACAGCGGAGGCAACCATGCAGAGCGCAACCTGTTGACCATACTCCTCCTTTGTTTCAATCTGGATTTCGTCATGCACAAACGCAACTTGCTTGACAGGAACCCGTTGCTTCTTGAGAGTCTTGTGGGCTTCAATACACCATTGCTTTGCAATAATAGCACCACATCCTTGCAAGAGTGAATTGAGGGCGGCATGTTCTGACCTAACGATAATCCGTCTACCGTCCAAGCCACGTACATACCCTTTGCTCGCCATTGATTTAACTTTCGCCATGAGTCGAGAAAGCGCAGGGGTTCCCTGATAGAAGCGGTCAAGTATAGCTTGCCCATCCTTAGCCGTCCCATCCACAATACTACCAATTTTGCTGGGCCCTGCCCCATAGAGCGTGGCGTAGATAAGAGTCTTAGCTTGTGGTCTGGTAATCCCTGCCGCAATCGCGTTCTTCTGGTGAATGTCTCCATTCAATAACTCCTCTGTCCACTCTTCATCTTGCATGTAATGTGCAAGACAACGTAGCTCAATGCCTGATAGATCACTACCTACCAGTACATTACCCTCATCAACAGTCCACAGTCGTCTGCACTCAGCACCATAGTCACTGTTGACACTAGGTATTTGTCCCATGTTAGGACTTTGATGCGTCATCCTACCAGTAACAGCACCATTAGTAATAACTCTACCATGTACCCTCCCATCATCTTTAACACTATCTAGCCATGAAGATAACAACCCGACTCGCTTCTGTAACATTAGGTACTCTGCGATCAGTTGCGCTTCTGGTTTGTCAATGGACTTCAAAGTTGTCTCGTCAACTATCGTACTACCCTTTTCAGTTTTACGAGTAAACGTGACACCAATGCTCTCCAACCTTTCTGCGATTTGTTTCCTTGAACCCACATTGAATACGGTAACTTTGTCCTTGAGTTTCTTGCCCGTCTTCTCTGACCAACGCTCTTCCACAATCGGAGGAAACACAGCTTGCATCTCGTCTTCAATAAAAGACATGCGATCTTTAAACTGAGCCAGTAATAAGACAGCTTCGCGTAGATTGAGTTTGAATCCATTGTCCTCTTGTCTCTTCATTATAAATGCAATCTGATGCTCGAGTTCCACAGCACATCCGACAATTAAATCAAGCTCGCGCTTTAGTCGATTGTACAGCAGTGTTGTGACATGGACATCTTGCTTGCAGTAGTCAATCATCTCTTGAGTCAGACCCCCATCAAAATCTGTGAAGTCATCTTTGAAATCACCAAGACGTTCACCCCACGCACGTAGGCTATGTCCCCCTTCAATCTGAGGATTGGATAACCTTGACATGACCAGAGTATCACGAACTTTGGAGAGGGGAACCTTGACTCCCCAAACTCGTGACAACACTGGCCCGTCAAACCCAATGATGTTGTGCCCAACTATAATGTCATACGAATTGATAAGGGCTTGCAGACCAGTAGCATCCGTGTACACATCACCGTTCGCAACACAGCACCAAATTGTATCGTGCGCTAGGTTGGTCTCAATGTCGAGAACCAATACCTTCATTCGATTATAACCTCCGCTTCTGTTTCAATCCACACTTTCGCTCCGCAGGATAAAGGCTTGTCAGGGCTGTAGACTAACTCAGAGTCTCCTTGAATAACAACCCTATTACCCTTGCGGTTCTCCTTGTAAGTCTTGACCGTAAAGATAGGCAAGTCAGCACCTTTGGCATTCGCTCTAATGTTGTGCTGATTAACATGTATTCGTTTGATCATAGCTCTTCCTCATTTACCTCAGACATTCTACCAGTATAACGAGAGTAAAGCAAGTTACATGCAGGGCCAGTGATACCACAGAATCTGTTCTTGAGTACACGCACCTTGGTAGTATTACGCTCAGTCTCATCCTCTGCTTGACCGTTACGCTCCAGACCAATGACCATGTCAGACAACTGTGCAATAGCACCGGAGCCACGCAACTGTGCCAATGATGTGGCCGCACCCTCTTCGTGTCCTTTGGATTCAGGACGCTTGAGATGAGACACCACAATCAGCGAGACACCTGTCTCTTGTACGAGCATACGTAGTCGAGTCATTATCTCGTCTATTGCTTTCCGTTCGTCTCCACTGGCTTGAGCAGATACCACGATGCTAATATGATCCAGAAAGATATAGCTACAGCCCAATCCCTTGGCAAGATATCGGACACGATTAACAATGTTATCAACGCTAGTGCTACCGAAATGATCAAAGAGGTAAACACGGTCAGTGCCAAGAGTTTGGTTATATGCATCAGTCTTTTCCTCGTCAGTTGCATCTGCGTCAGGGAGATGCAGTGGTTTGTTAGCGGCAAGGGACATGATCGAAAGCGCAGTCTTGCGTACTGACTCTTCCAAGAACATAAGTCCAATACCTTCATCAGTCTTGTTCAAGATGTGCCACACAATCTCACGAACGAACTGTGACTTACCAAGTCCAGACCCCGCAGTGATAGTAACTAGCTCACCCTTGCGTATGCCATAGGTTAACTTGGTTAACCCTACGAATGGGTAATCAACATCAGCAGGAGCAACCGGACGCATGACTTCATCATACAAGGTATTACCCGCAACGATACCATCAGGTACATGCTGTTCAGATGCCCACCACTTATCAACAAACTCCTTGTTACGTTTGGTTTGTAAATAGTCTGATGCATCTTTCATCCCATCAAGATGACGGAACACTTTGGCTTTACTGCCAAGCAACTCTGCCACTTGTGATGCGGCCTTCTGTCCCGCTTCATCACCATCGAAACACAGCACAACATTTTCAAACGAGTCTATCCACTCGTAATGTTGCCGTATATCTTTGACGGCAGATGACGCACCGTTACGGATTGAGATCACCGGATACTTTGATCCAAGCATCTGGTATGCCGCCATCGCATCAAACTCGCCCTCAACAATGGTTACATACTTGCCGCCCTTACTGAATAGGTTCTGCCCATACAACACAGCATTTTTCCAATCGCCATTTGTCCGAAAGTTTTTGTCAGCCGTGCGTGTCTTGTACGCAATGATATTACCTTGGCTGTCAGTGTAATTGAAGTGGTACATCTGCCCATCTTTCGCACACTTGTACGCCTTCGCTGTGTCACTGCTAATCCCACGCTCGATAATCGTTAGATAAATCTCGTGGACAGTGTCTAGTTGTTTTGCTTCCAATACTACATCCTCATAGGTTGGTGAATACTCGCCCTCTGGCGGCTTGCGCTCCTCGCACACAAAGCAATGCGTCCATCCATCATCATTGATAGACAGCCCATCACTGGAGCCACAGTTATTGCACGGTAGGTGCGTCTTTACAAAAGGCACTCTCGTTCTCCTCATATACATCTGCCAACACAGCTAAAGCGTATGATTCTACTGGATCATTACAGTAGTCACGAAGACTACGAAGTGTACGCAACAGACCGTATTTGCCTATCATATCACAACAATCCACCAATATCATGTGGGCATTATGCTCTTCCATTGCAAGAGTGAACTCGTCTTTAGGGATATCAATCATAATCAATTCCTCAACACAGCAGTTAAAGAGATAACTAAGTTAATAAGTTGTCTCTTGCGATTACTATACAGTAATAGTATATCACATATCATCGCTAATGTCTTCATCAATCAAAAATATTTCTTCGTCTGATTCGTGCATCAGATCAAACCGTTCGATTGTTGCGACATCACTCTTAACATGCGAGTAACAATTATTACATAAGTCTATGAATTCATTAGTATCTAGACTTTTACGAGTGGATTCAAAATCACTCAACTCCACATTACATGCTTTGCATCTCATGCAAACTCCTTAGTTAATTGACGAGGTTAACCGTAGTTAACCCCATCGTTCTTAGTAGTAGCTTACCTCTTGTAGTGTATCCAACTGTACGCCTTCGCGCTCAATATTACACCAGATATTCCCACCATTTTGACAACCTTCCCTGATCATCTCGACAATATGATTGGGTAGTGTACCAGAAAAGTAATCTAATTCCACCTCAATCAAATGCCAATAACTTGGCATACTAGAACCATTATCTTCGTACTGCCATGTGGCAATCAACTCGTAATCGTTCTCATCTTCGTCCCACCAATAGTGAGTAGACAAGTACTCTTGTCCATCTTTGTAAATACTCATCAGTGCAAATTCCCCATTACTTTAACTTCATCACGCGACATAAACTTAGCCTCTATGTCTTCCAAGTCTTCGGCATCCAAGAACGAGTCAGCGCTATTACCGCCCGCATCAATACCAAGGAACAACACACGCCCTGCATAAGGATATGGATAGATCTCTGGTGCATACCAGAACTCAGTCTCCTCAAACAGTCCCTCATCGTTGACGTAGATGGCATCACCACCCTCGTCATACCCACCGCTACAAAACACGGAACACTGCAAGTGTTTCTGAATATCTTTGAAGTCTCCGACCTGAACGTTCGTGATTGTCTTTGTGTACGGATCAACCAGTACTCCTTTGTGTGTATCACTCATTAGTCTACCCTCGCAATCAAACCATTAGACATAGTAACCTCTGCAAAAAATTCTCGACCTTTAATCTTGGTTAGCGATGGGCGATTTGACCCACACATTGTACCGTCTCGCACAAACTCTTCACCAAACATAGAAGTTTCTGTGTAGTCGAGAGGCTTGCCGATATTCTCTTTCAATTGTTTTTTACTCTGATAGTTAAGTATAAGCATTCCGTTCTCCTTGTTAACTATGGTTAACTATACAGCAATAGGTGAGCAGTTTCAAGTCATGCTCAGGACACCGGAGGTTAACCTGTCAGTCCACCGAACTGCTTCTTACCTAGTAATGCAGTAAGATGAAACATTGAAACATCAAAGCCAGACTTGAATCGCCCGCGATTACACTGCTTGTATGTCAACACTTCACACCATTTGTTCCAGAGTTTCTCGGAACTATTGTTACCCTTACATATCTTGACATAGCTCTCGATCTTCTTGAGCTTGGTATCATCCCGCAAAGATTTAGGGAACGATAAGTCTGTCAGCTTCACGCTACGCAATCGCTTGAGGTTATGCACATCAACACATCCCACTCGACCAAACATCAACTGCATCACAAACCCGGCTTTGACTACACCAAGTCCCGGAACTTTTGTAAGCTCAAACATCATTTGTTTGTCTCGTTCAAGCACACCATACTTACCGTATCTAGTCGTCTTGATTTCCATGAGCTTGTCATACAATTGTTCGCCATGTACTTGCAAGTAGTCGTACATATCGCGCTTCCACCCCCACAAAAACTTAGAGTCAACACCATTAGACCGCACATCTTGCATTTGCACAGCCATCGTATGAAAAGGCTGTTGAGCAGACAAACCTGCAAACAAAATAGTATCGCTTGCGTTTTGCCAGTTCTCCTGTGACCACGTATTGATCAAGGGATTTACAAGTTTATAACTCATTTCTTCAGTCCTTTAAAAAATTCTGCAATAAGATGGGACAGCACGAATGCCGCCCCGATAAAAGCCAACAGGCCGATGAACAACACGAACTCACTCATCGTTCATTGTCACCTCGTAAGTTTCGATCACGTTCTTACAATGCCTATCCAAGAACGCCTTCGCTCTCTCTTCAAACCAATGCCTGTCTGCGTACGAATCGAGTCCACGTGCAACGTGAATCAAACTCCAGAAGCAACCACCAACACGAGAATTGACTCTCGGCTCGTATACTTTCGGCTCACTCCATGCAGTCGCGTTCTTTTGCACATCTTCAACTTTCTCAATGCTCTCCAACACTTCGTGCATGAAAGCTCCCAATATACTCTCTTTAGTTATATCGTTCATTCTTTAACCCTCCAGAGGTTAACTTGGTTAACGTTCCACACAGCAAGCACAAATTCCCTACTGTGTAAACACAGTATAACACAGCCTGTACGTAGAATCCGCTATAAAAAAAATTTATTTTAGACGTAAAAAAACGAGGGCTTTCGCCCCCGCTCCTCCGGTTATGCCGCCTTCGCGGGTTTCGGTGTTAGCTCCTTCAGCGCCTTCGCTATGTCAGCGATTGAGTGACCCTCGCCTTCAGCCTTGTCTATGAACTTCTGAAGTTCCAAACCGAGATCCCAAGGTTTTTCTACCTTCGCTTCATCGTTATCATCCTCAGCATCGCGGCACTTACCCGCTAGTTGATTGATCGACCCAGCGTCATTGAAGAAATCAACGATCATTGCCTTTCCTTCGCCGTTCGACCATAACTCCGCATTCCGTACCTGCTTGGTGCGAACCCCTAAAGCGAAATCGAGAATGCATTTACGCGCCGATTTCAAGGCCTTTACCGACCCTTTGTCGCTACCTTGCGCGATTAGTGCGCTAGCGAAGTCCTCGCAATATCCCTTGATTAAATCGGTATCGAGGTTAACGTGGTTAACCATATCAACCATGTTGGAAACCTGCTTACCATCGGTTGAACCAATGACTAATTCCACATCAGTGTTTAGGTATGCCGCATAAGACGCACCTCTATTGTCGAATTGAATCGCTTCGTTTTTGCTAGACATGACTACCTCCAGTCTATTAATTTACTTTATTTATGATCACCATTGACCATATGCATATAATAGCAAACTGAAAGCGGAATGCAACAGTTAACCATAGTTAACCAATACTAAAATCATCTGGCTCGCCATACGAATATAGTTTAGCTAGTCGCTATTCCTGGCATGAAACGTGGCAGGTGGGTTATTAACAGACTTATGCACCATATGGGTACTACTTATCCACATTCTCTCCCGAGTTTTCCACAGACAGCGCTGTTTTATCCACAAGTCAGCGCAGTTATCCACAGAAATTAAATAGTTATCCCCAGAGTTATCCACAGGCGGGGGAGGGCGCACAACAGTGACTCGATATATAGTACCTACCCAGATACAAAAAAGAGTGAAATTAGAATATTAATAAGAATGGTTTGCATTTGCGTATGCACTGATAAGTATATTGATATTATTAATAAAAATCAATCGCGCACTGCGGAGAGTTACTGCCTGAAACCCGCTGAGAAAAGGAAAGGGTCTGTACTGGTTATTAAAAAGAACTTGACAAAAGCTCAAAAGTATGATACAATAATACTCACTTTAGAGATAACGCAAGAGAAAGATTATTAACATTAGCAATCTCTTGCATTGTTTGTTGCGATAACTATAGAGTACAGTATATGACTGAGAATACTCCTACGAAAAAAAGAGGCAGACCTCGCAAGTCACTTGTTGAGTCTAAGAAAACGGGCAACCGTGTAAAACGTGGCAGACCCGCAGGGGACGCGGCGGCGATCAACGAGTTCAAGGCAAGGCTTCTCGCAAGTCCTCGATCTCAAAAAGTACTTGACAGTATTATGAGCGCCGCGTTAAATGACGAACACAAGAATCAAGCGGCGGCATGGAAGTTGTTGATGGACAGGATGTTGCCGATTAGTTATTTTGAAAAAGATAAAAATAATGCAGGACGCTCTGCTGTCTCAATTACCATTACAGGTGTGGGCGGCGAAACGGTAATCACCCCAGAACCAAACATTATTGAAGGCGAGGTAATTGATGATGACGAGAGATGAATTAATTGAAGTTGTAAAAGAAGACTTAATTCGCCATGAAGGTTACGTCACTGAAATATATTTATGTTCAGAAAATTATCCAACCTTTGGTATCGGTCACATGGTTACGGAAGACGACATGGAACACTCATGGCCTGTAGGAACTCCGGTAACTGATGAACGAATCCTAGATGTGTTTCATAAAGATTGCAACGTTGCATACTCTGATGCTTGCAACCTTGTGTTAAACTTTGCAGGACAAACACCAACAGCGCAAAGAGTTCTTGTCAACATGGCATTTAATCTTGGCCGAAATCGTCTTAGCAAATTTAAAAATATGTTGAAGGCTGTCAACGAAGGTAACTATGAAAAAGCCGCTGACGAAATGGTAGATTCAAAATGGTATCGTCAGGTCGGCAGACGCTCAGAAGAATTAGTGGAGATGATGCGTAATGGCGTATAAAGTTAAAGCAGGAGATACGTTAGGTCAAATTGCTCAGACAAGCGGGGCAAGTCTTGATCAGATTCTAGCGCTTAATCCTGAAATTACTAATCCTAACTTAATACGTAGCGGTCAAAATATTTTATTACCAGATACCCCACAAGATACTGTGGTGTCTTTAGAGTCAGAGTTCGACAAACCAATTCCTAAAAATGCTCAAACTTTAGATCAAGCAATTGAACCGCTTGAACAACCTGAACCTACTGCACCGTCTCCTATGAATCCTATAATGGAAATAGGACAGGGCCTTGTAAACTTTTTTATACCTAGAGCTTACGGTGAAGCATCCGAAATTCCAGAAGATGTCCAAATAAAAGGAGGAGAGCCTCCCTCAGTAGAAGCAATCGCAGATATTTCAACAGCTAAGAATCCTGCTGACATGGCTGTTAAATATTTAGGAATAAAAGAAGATACGCCTGAAGGCGCTCAAGCTGTTCGAGGATTTTTTGATAATATTGGATTGTCAAGATTTGGCGAAGAAAAAACTCCTGAAGAGTTTGCACGAGATACTCCGTGGTGCGCTACATTTCTTGCTCAAGTTTTACGAGACTCTGGTGTTGATACCATGAAGCTTTTAAAAACTAAAGACCCTTATGCTCAAACCCGCGCCGCCGCTTATGCAAATGCAGGAGAAAGTGTTGCTCTTGAAAATGTAAAAGCAGGTGACATTATGGTTAAGTATCATAGCGCAGACGCAAGGAAAAAAGATAAAACTCTTGGCGTTGCCCACGTTGGAGTTGTTGCAGATGTAAAAGATAACGAAGTATTTTTTATTGGCGGGAATACTGGAGATAAAGTTGAACTGTCTTCTTACAATGTTAATGAAAATAAATTTGACTTCAGGCGTGTAACCGGCAAGCAAGATATTCCTCCAGAAAGTTTTTCATCTTTGTTAGAGCTACGTGCAGGAAAACTAGGCAGAAAAATTGTCGATAAAGTATCTAACTTCTTCACATCTATTAACGCCTGATGGAATTGAATGTTGAGCTACTACCGTGGCAACAAGATGTTTTTGGAGACCCGACACGATTTAAAATAGTTGCGGCAGGTCGGCGTACTGGTAAGTCTCGCCTTGCGGCATGGTTATTAATTATTAATGGACTACAAACAGAACGTGGGCATGTGTTTTATGTTGCACCGACACAAGGACAGGCGCGAGATATTATGTGGTCTACATTGTTGGAACTCGCGCACCCAGTAATTAAAAGTTCTCACATTAATAATTTACAAATTACGTTGATCAATGGTTGTGTTATTTCCTTAAAAGGTGCAGACCGGCCAGAAACAATGCGTGGTGTATCATTAAAGTTTCTCGTTATGGACGAGTATGCTGATATGAAGCCGTCAGTGTGGGAACAAATTTTGAGACCTGCGCTTGCTGACCAGAAGGGTGAAGCATTATTTATTGGTACGCCAATGGGAAGGAATCATTTTTATGAACTCTTTACTTATGCCGAACTCGGAGATGACGAAGGATATAAAGCGTGGCATTTTACATCTTACGACAACCCGCTTCTTGATCCAACAGAAATTGATACAGCTAAACGAAGTATGTCTACCTACGCCTTTCGACAGGAGTTTATGGCATCGTTTGAAGCAATGGGGTCAGAAATATTCAAAGAAGATTGGGTACAGTTTAATGAAGATGAACCTGATGATGGTGATTATTATATTGCGGTTGACCTCGCGGGTTTTGCAAATGTTGAGTCAGCCACCAAATCTAAAAATAAAAAGTTAGATGAAACTGCAATTGCAATTGTTAAAGTGAGTACAGACGGATGGTGGGTTTCGGATATTGTACATGGACGATGGGATATCAAAAAGACCGCCAAAAAAATATTCGATGCTGTTCATTACTATCAACCAGTAGCGGTTGGTATAGAAAAAGGAGCATTAAAGAATGCGGTACTGCCTTACCTGACCGATCTAATGAAATCGGGGCAGAGGTTTTTTAGAGTCGAAGAACTAACTCACGGTAATAAAAAGAAGACGGATAGAATTGTATGGGGACTTCAAGGAAGATTTGAACATGGACAAATTGAGCTTAATAAAGGAGATTGGAATGCACAGTTCTTAGATCAGTTGTTTCAATTTCCTAATCAATTAGTTCACGATGACTTAGTCGATGCGCTTGCGTATATTGATCAACTTGCAAAAGTTGCTTACCATTATGATTATGAATACGATGAATTTGAAATCTTAGACCCAGTAGCAGGATATTAATATGAATTACGGCGATACTTCAAATGACTTTCAATCTCTGGAGGGATGGGTCATTTCAAAATGTGAACAATGGCGCGATCACTTTGAAGCAAACTACCAATACTCTTTCGATGAATACTATCGGCTATGGAGAGGAATCTGGGCTGAAGAAGATTCTTTACGCTCTTCTGAACGCTCTCGTTTAATTAGCCCTGCTTTACAACAGGCAGTCGAGTCATCTGTTGCAGAAGTAGAAGAAGCTACATTTGGCCGTGGAAAGTGGTTTGATATTAAAGATGACTTTGCAGATCAGCAACCGCAAGATATTCAACTACTCCGCAATCAACTTACTGAAGACATGCAGTTTGCGAATGCTCGTAAAAGTATTGCAGAATGTTTAATTAACTCTGCTGTATTTGGCACAGGGATTGGAGAAATAGTTCTTGAAGAAATAACTGAAACCCGTCCTGCTACTCAGCCAATCATGGATGGAGACATGACTGCTGTAGGAGTGATGGAGTCGTCACGTACACTAGTAAAGCTCCGTCCTATTTTACCTCAAAACTTTTTGATTGATCCGGTTGCTACAAGTATTGATGAAGCGTTAGGGGTTGCTATTGATGAATTTGTACCCTTGCATCAGGTAGAGACTGCTCAACAGAAGGGAGTGTATCGAGATGTAGATATTGCTCAAGCTGTGCCTGATGTAGACTTAGAGCCTGATCAAG
>Ga0181380_1000201_pt1 | contig 27068 bp, 43 predicted proteins | sample 3SPOviralmetaG_FD_130116 | JGI IMG/M metagenome (GOLD analysis project Ga0181380, IMG submission 130116) | Marine viral communities from the oligotrophic San Pedro Time Series (SPOT) site, San Pedro Channel, CA, USA - 3 SPOT_SRF_2009-08-19 | ecosystem: Environmental > Aquatic > Marine > Strait... | reverse complement strand
ACCATTTGATACTACCTCTTCCATTCCCGGTATGAATGCTAAGATTAATGGAATACTAAATAGAATAGTAAGCCACTCATCTTTCCACGAAGACTGACTACCTTTAGCCATCTCCAAATCCCAATCAATTTCACCTGTAGCTTTCTTCTGCATTACTACAGCTTCAGCTTGTGCCTTGGCTACCTTAGTAGCTGACTGTGCTTTCTTCTCTTCTACTTTACCACTTAACCATGTACCAGCTAAATCTGCTACAGGTCCTATTAATAAATTAAACAATTTTATATTGACCTTTGCCTTCTACTTTGTGCCATTTTTTTAGCAAATCTATTAATTGCTTTTTTACTTCTTTTATCTCTTCCTTGGTTTACTCTTTCTAATCTTTGTGTAGCTTTTTGTCTTTTTGCTGGGTCTTTAAGAGTAGGTATTTTACTTGCTAATTTTCTAGCCTTTCCGCTAACTTTTTGCAGTTTTTGTCCAAGTTTACTAGACCTTATTTTTTTATTTATTCTATCGACTTTACGTTGATTAGGTTTAGTTGAAGATACTAATGTTGCAGGTATAGCATTCCTAGTTGGTATTACTCTTTTTGTTGTTGGTCTTTTTGCTATAGTCATTTTAAGTTCTCCTAAATTTCGATGTTTTCTTTGCAATTGCTTTCGGTTGCTTCACAAACTGTTTGCCCCTTTTTGTTCCTTGGCGTTTCGCTCGTGATGTTGCCGCATACTCCGCAGATGACAGGCTCTGTATCGCTGAAGTAGGAAGGTATCTTTCTCCAGTTTCTGCTGATGGTTTCCCAGATTTGGTTCTCCACTTTTGCTTTGTCCATGACTTTAAACTCTTTTGTGATTTTGCTAATGCCATTATAAACCTTTCAAGAAAAAAGCAAACCAAACTACCAAAGCTAAACCACCTAATCCTACAATAATAAGTACAGTAAGTAATATACCTTCTATTATTTGTTTACGTTTTTTACGTGCTTTTTCTTCTGCCGCACGTCTTTTCTTTCTCATTTCCGCTTGGAATCTTTGCCAATCATCCCACAAATGATATCTACCATATAACATCATTAGTTGTTTAAGTTCATGCTCTTGTTCTTTTATTTTTTCAAGTACCATAAACTCATCTAAATCATTTGAACCCTTGCCTTTAAATGATGACCAGAATGAGTTTTTCTTTTTGTGTCCTTCTTTTTCTAGCTTCTCTTTGATTCCAATGTATTCACCAATACTATGTGCTGCACTAGCTAAATCTTTTCCGTTCATTACGGCTTGTTTTATAACACCGAATGCTGCATTTGCTGCCGCTAATTCTGCTAACATGTGTCTCCCCTTTCACGTGTAGCAGTTTACTTGTATCCACCGCCTTTTGCTTTATATTGTTTCGCTAACATTTGGGCTTTTCTTGCCGACCATTGACCAGCACCCCCACCAGAAGTACCAGCTTTTATTCTGTTAAATAAGTTCTTTCTCATTGTGGGCTTAGTATAGTTACCAGCTTCGTTAACTCTTGACTTGCTCTGTGGCGTACCGCCTTGCGAAAGGCTAACCTTTCTAGTCGGTTTTTTTTTCTTTGCAGTTTGTGAGGTTTTTTTTGAGACACGTGCCATCTCCTTAACTCCGTTGTGGTAAATAAGTTTCTTTTACTTTTACAGTGATTGTCACTGCACTATTCGCACTAGCAAGTCCTCTTAATTTATCTCCTTTAAAAAGCCATAGTGGGTCATCATTTATCTGAAGCAGACTATTTGGTAGCAATTCTACTGTTTCAGCTAATGTATAGAATGTCGTATTCTGTGCATCATACCAATCTAGACTAAATGTAACACTACTTGTTGAAGCATTGTTGATGTAGATATTATCTATCTCTGCTTCATAGTTAGCAGGTACAGTGTATATATCTTGATTAGCAGTTGTAAGCTGTAGTCCTACCGTACGGTTCTTTGTCTCTGCCATATTAGTTCTCTATGTAAATAATATCAAATGCAGATGAAACTCGTAAGTCAGCATTTGAACTGTCAGCTATTGCACGAAACTCAATATCTGTTTTCTCAGGTATCGGCTGTGGGCAAGTGATATCTTGATGGTACGAACCTGCAAATAAATCAAACTTGTTCTGAGTACGTAATACACCATTAACTTCTCTAGTTAACATACGTATTGTAGCAACTTTGTTATTCTGTATTGTAAATGCTGTAGTATCTATTTGAAACAAATATGCTGTATAACCTGCTGGTACAGTCCATAGTGCCATCAAGGTTTGTTGGTCAGCAATAGATATATAAGCATAGGTAGTAGAACTATTAGTAATGCTGATATTGCCACTACTTGCACTACTGCTAGACACAAAAGCACGATAAACCCGAAGAAAACTTCCAGTGGTAGTAGCAGTACCTGAAGCATTAAGTGTGACAGTTTCGGATAACTCATTATAGTTTGTGTCTACTCCTTGTATGGTTACTTCTACATTCTCATCAGAAGCACCAGCACTACTTGTAGCTGTCATTGTTACAGCACTAGATGGGTAGGCATACAAACCGCCTACATCCCAAATAGTCTCTTCTACATTCTGTATGACACCGTTATATCCAAACTTAAAGACACGTTTATGCCCATCAACTAATCCACGTGACACTTGCAGGAAGTACGGATAATATCCTACTCCACCACCAATGCCCATTAATTGTGGATAGCTAGTAATACTCATTACTTAATACGTACCTTGTCAATACAGATAACTGACCACTTGTGCAGTTTAATATTCCACCTGCCAAGTAGTCTAGCTGTCTTCAGAAATAGATGACTTAAAAATGTCCAGTAGGCATCTAATATAATATTCTTTAAGTCAGACATTACTTCTTCTTAGCTACGCCACCACGCATCATTTTCTTCTTAGCCATCTTAGCCATGCCACCGCCACGCATTTTCTTTTTAGTTACTGGAGTAAGCATACCACCTTTTGCGTGTTTACGCACACCTTCTTTATCTGGATTGGTTAGACCAAGCATCTCACGAATTTCTCTTACACTAAGACCCATTTTTCTAGCCATTGCCATAAACTCATCTTTATTTGCTTTTTTTCTTTCAGCCATTTCGTAATCTCCTTCTATCAAGAACTAGGGCTTTATGTATATCATCAGGAAAATGTTTATAGTATCCTGACTTCTCTAAACTCAGTGTAGCATCATCTAACACTGACAAACGCTGCACAAACACCATGCAGTATTCTAAATCACTACTAGTTATACCATCTTCTTCTAAAAAGTCAAGCCCGGCATCACTAGCATCAAAATCTGGATGAAACACCATCAGGTGTAAATCTATACCTGCTAGGCTTAGTGCTTCATTCATACCGTCACATAAACCGTCTAGGTATTCCATGCTTGGCATGTCTTCGTCAGCCCATACAACTATGTCGTAATCATGGCTATCAAATATCTGTATCTCTGCACGTAGACCTTCAAGACCTGTGTTAACACTAAAGATTACCTTATTATCTGCCCACGCTTTAGCTGCGTATGGGCATGGTGGTAATCCATTTAACTTTACGTTTGGTATCTCAAGAAAGTTATGTGACCAATTACGTATGTCTTGTTCTATTGGGTGCATTAGTTCCCAGTGATTTTATTAAATGCTTCTGGGCTTTTAGCTTTCAATGCTTTAAGACCGGGGTTCATTGTGACACTGCCACCTGCTGCGTACATATGTTTCTTACCATATGCCATGCCACCTTCAGCCATTTGTGCTTTAGCAAGTTTCTTGGCATCCTTCTTCTTCATCTTACCTACACCAATAGATAATACAGTAACATCACCGCCTTTACTTAGCTTCTGTCCTCTGCTATCTTTACCACCTTCTCCTGCTGTAGGAGCATAGTCAGCTAAAACTTTCTTAGCATCTTTACGCTCTTGTACTGTATACTTAGAAGGGTTCTGTGTAATTTCTAACGCCTTGCTTGGAGACATCTCAGCCATTATTTCTTCTCCTACCATTTCACTTTATGTGACCAGTACTTAGCACTTAGCTTGCTGGTCGGTTTACCTTGTGCATTATGTCTAGCATAATACGACTTCTTACGTGCCTTGTCCTTCGCTGTGGTAGGATTTTTACCAGCACCTGATACGCCTTGTTGTCCAAAACGAATAAATTTATATGTATCACCTTCTTTAGCCATCACACAGTGAGACTTAGTTGGGTGTTTAGGAGTACGCTTCGGCTTATTAACGCCAGACAGCCCCTCTTCCTTCATTTTTGTTTTGACACGCTCTGGTATAGCCATTATATGCCTCTATCAAACTTGCATTTAAATGAAAACGAGTGTGGTGTTCCCAATGCTTCTGCTACATCTGTAACTATTACTGCAGCACGTTCTACGCAGTGTACTTCTTTTGAGTACGGTCCATACGAATCTTCAACTATTATACATTGACCTGTCATCATTGAACATGCCATCACGAATGTTGTAAACATATTAATCTTCCCAGCCTTCCAAACGCATATAGTCTTCTGTTTCTTTTAAAGTAAACTTACGTGGGGAAAACTTAGTCTCCAATGCATTACGCACATAGAACACATCGCTATGTGGTATGTGAAGACGGTCAAGTGAGTTGGTACGAATAGCTTCATAGAAAGCTGGAAGTACATTATCTGTGTATAGTTTTACTGATTTTCGCACAAATGTCAACCTTTAAATTTATTATAACACAAATTTATTCATTACAAATAGTATCACTATAAATGTTTAGTTAAAGTGATATTAGCAAAGAAAATATAATATAGTTAATGAGCATTTAAGTGAATATATAATTTAAATATATAAACAGTTAACTGAAACACTTTATATGTATAATTATACCAGCTTTGTCAAGAAGTGTCAATACATAAAATGTAGTAAGAGAAATATATTCCTATATTAGTGTGGTTAGTAGAAAAATATTCTATACTAGGTATGCTCATACACATCAGTTGCTACTGTGGTTAACACTTGATTTACCTAATCTGTGTATTTCTGTGTATATATATCTAGCGTACCCCGGGGTGGCTCATGCCCGTACCCCCATGTCATGCTCGTCATGCGCCTATGTCATGCGTTTATGCGCCTGTAATGCCTACATTATGCGTGATATGCAGGTATTATGCGAGTAAAACCCTAGCATTTCTGCCAGTTTTCGGAAATGTGATAACTGTTATGGTATCAGTTGCCATTGTTTCAGGCGTTGTAAAGCTGTAAATATTGAAAAGTGTAAAACTTTACTTAGACCATGCTTGAAAAAGTCCGATGTCGGACATCTCAAAATGCCTCGCTCTCACACCTCACACAATGCCTTACACATGACCTACCCGTCACCCGTCATGTCGCATTGCATCACCCACAGAAACTCGCCTGTTTCCCCGTGCATTATGCGTAGGAGAAATCACGCACAGTTTCAGCCAATTTTTTTGTTGACCCTAAATTCGTTTTCGGTTTAAGATGGGGCATCGGTTTCAAATCGATTCAATTTCAACTTTAAATACGGAGTATTTACCATGACTAAATCAAACATTAACGAAGTTACTTCTGCTGAAATCAACACTCTCGAATCACAAGGCAAGGCATTGGGCAATGCTTGGAAGCGTATCGTGAAAGCTGAAAAGAAACAGATTACTGAATTTGACTTACCATTAGGTAAATTGCTGATTGAGCTTTCAGTTGAAGCTGGGGGCAACATCAAGAAAAACCGTTTACAGGATTGTGGCATCCAGAATGTACCTAAACAGAGACGTACCGATGCCAAACAACTTGCCGAATTGTGGGATAATCTTACAGATTATTTGCCTCGTTTTACTTCAACATCTGCTATGCTGAAAGCATACAAGGCAGATAACAAAGCACCCGTTGAGTCGAAGGCTAAAAACACCGTAGGTGAAAAGTCCGATGTCGGACAAACTGAAAAGCCTACTGCAAGCAAGCCTATGCAAGCTGATGACGTAGCGGTTGCAGTGCTTGAAATGCTCGAAGCCAACAATATCTCTCTCGATGACTTTAACAAGTCATTTGAAGCAATCTCAAACATCCTACAGGATGAGGACACAAACAAACAGGCAGTAGCATAAGCTACTGTCTAACAGTTAAAATGGGGTTTAAAATGACTATTGAGCGTTTCATCACATTGCTTATGGCTACCTTCTGGTATGCCATAGGCTACATCTGGACAATCACTTTTAGTGATTTGAATTGGGTTTCATACTTGGCTATGGCTATGTTTAGCCTATCAATTATGGGCTTCTTACTTACATTTTATCGGAGATAAATTATGGCAAAACGTGGTGCAGTTATAGATATGGGGACACACAAGCCCCTTGGTTCGTCATGGCGTAGCATGGACACTGGAGCGTACTCTCACTCTTATGAGCCTGAGAGCCGTCCTCAGTTTGAATGCTTTGTATCTGGACAGAAAACCCAGATGCAAGCGGTATATGATGCTCATGTGGAAGCACGAGAGCGTCACAAGCGTGTACTTTTGTTAAAACAAAAGATGATTGACAAGGGTTTGATTTAGTGTATGCTGAATAAATCGAAAAGTCCGATGTCGAACAAAACAAGTTGCAACGGAGTGTAAAATGCAAAATTACAATGCACATCTAGTCTTGAAATCAAACAATAAAAAAGTGGGTAGGATACCTGTATCCACAACGACAGCAAGCACCTGTCCTGATGTATGCCCATTCAACCATGCCAACGAAGGCGGTTGCTATGCGAATGCAGGACCGCTTGCGATGCATTGGAAGAAAGTTACTGACGGAAATCGTGGTGATTCGTGGGAAGTGTTTGTCGGTAAGATTGCCAACTTAAAAGCTGATACATTGTGGAGACATAATCAGGCAGGTGACTTGGCAGGTGATGGCAAGCGACTTGATGCCAAGGCTAACTTTCAGCTATCAGAAGCCAACAAAGGCAAGCGTGGTTGGACATATACACACTATGACGTTATCAACGACAAGCATAATGCCAACGTGGTTGAGCAGATGGTGAGTGATGGTTTTGTTGTCAACTTGTCTGGCAATAATCTTGCTCATGCTGATGACTTATTTGATGCTGGTATTGCACCTGTAACGACAGTCTTGCCTTCAACTCAGATGACTAATACAACTACACCGAAAGGCAGAAAAGTTGTCGTATGTCCTGCTGTCGTCAAAGATGATGTATCATGTGAGACTTGCGGATTATGTGCTAGAATACGTGATGCAATCGTTGGATTTCCTGCTCATGGCAATGGCAAGAAGAAAGCTGATGCAGTTGCAATGGCTTAAACCTTATATATATCTTAGTGATAAATACACTTAAACATTAGTGAAAGTGTATTTTCACTTTATATATAATAAAAAGTCCGATGTCGGACAAACGGAGATTTGACAATGGTAGTAAGACCTGTTAATCCTGTTGCCAAAGCAATGGCATTAAGTCGTAGAAGGCAACAGGTAGTACCTGATAAAAAGAAATACAATCGAAAGAAGGATAAAGGTTATGCAGATACGATTAGAGAAAATGAAAGTGAATAAACCCAAAGTACGCAAGCCAAAGCGTGATGATTGGAAGCGTGAACGTCAGGCAATGCGTAAGGCAAAGCAAAAGATACAACGTATAGGTGAGGAGAGATACTATGCTTAAAGAAGGAATGAGAGTACGTGTATATTGGAATTTACACAAGAAAATGTATTCAGTACAAGATGCTAAGACAGGCAGAGTGATACATCACATAACAGAAATAAGTTTAAAGGATTGCAAGCTATCCATCCACAAGGCAGGACAGGCACGTGCCAGACGTGAAGGCAGAAAGAATGTTCATGCTTTTGTAACAGGAACGTATCCTGTATTCAGCGAACATAAGACAGCCTGTTATTTTGATGGGGCTAGAGAAGTCACATACAATCCATATGAGAATGATACCTTCATGCGTGAAGGTGAACCAGTATTTACTTCACCATTGATTACAATGGGAAGTGATGACCGCCCTAGTGTTTGGGCAATATAAAAAGTCCGATGTCGGACAAATCAACTAATCTCTTGAAAGGAGACTATATTATGACTATTCAAACAATCACATTTCACAAGCGTTCAACAGGTATGACAGGTCAGGTGCTTGCATCACCCGAAGTCGAGAACAAACTTGCAAAAGTGGAGCGTTTATATGCGGAGTATCATGGCGTAAAGCTAGGCAGATACAAGCTATACAGAATGGTATTAGAGGCAACACGTGAAGCAAAGGCAGAGGTAGGTGGTTACATACAGTACACTACACAAGCTATTGCAGGTATCATACTTGAGAATATGCATCGTGAACTAGGCAAGGCTGTTAGACGTAAGAACAGAGACAATGTAGGTATTGAGATTGGCTCGTTCAAGATTGATAACCTTCGTAGCCTAGCACGTAATGGCAGAGGCAAGTCTAAGAAAACTGCATGAGTAACTGGACTTGTAGTGAGTGTGGGAGTGCGGATGTATTCGAGTTAGGATGGGTTCGCACTAACCGCATCTCATGGATGTTAGAATATGATGTGGATGTCGTGGATTGCCATGACATCTACCCGAAACCACAATGTAAATGTATGGAGTGTGGAGAGCATATGCAACCACACAAAAAGGAGTATGATACATGAACCACCCAATATCACGTTACATGATGGCATCCTACGCATACTATGTAGAGGATGACCCGATAATAAGTGACGCAATGTTTGACCAATGTGCTAAGAATATCTTAGAGCATTGGGATACACTTGAACATCCACACAAACATCTGCTATCAAAGGAGATGTTAGAAGCAGGTACTTATCTAGGTAAGTATCCACCCATAGTTAAAAATGCCGTAGCAAATTATAGGAGTGTGATTAATGTTACTTGAAACAGCATTTGTATGCCTTGCCATGAACGTGTATCACGAGGCACGTAATCAATCGTTCATTGGACAGGTGGCAGTAGCACAAGTCGTAATGAACAGAGTGTATGATACCCGATATCCTGATGATGTGTGTGAGGTAGTTACACAAGGACAGACGTACTCATGGAAGCCTGACGTACCTATCAGGAATAGGTGTCACTTCTCATGGTACTGTGATGGTAAGAGTGACAAGCCACGTGATGCAGAGGCATGGGAGATGTCTAAGCTAGTGGCAGGGGGTGTGTTGCTTGGACACCTAGATGACTTTGTTGAAGGTGCGACACACTACCATGCTACCTACGTCCTGCCAGAATGGGCAGAAACTAAACAGTATGTGGTACGAATAGATGACCACGTTTTCTACAGATGGGAGTATTGAGATGAATGTATTAAGTTTATTTGATGGGAGTGCTTGTACTCGTGTTGCCTTAGACAGACTAGGCATACCAGTTACTAAGTATTATGCGTCAGAGATAGATAAGTATGCTATCAAGGTAGCAATGGCAAACTATCCTGATATAGAACAGCTAGGAGATGTAACCAACATCCTCAAGCGTTCACACCTACACAACGAACCTATAGACTTGCTTGTTGGGGGTAGTCCTTGTCAGGGCTTTTCATTTGCGGGTAAACAATTAAATTTTGATGACCCTCGTAGCAAATTATTCTGGGAGTATGTCAAGGTGCTACGTGTACTCAAGCCCAAGTATTTCTTGCTTGAGAATGTGCGTATGAAACAAGAGTATCAGGACGTGATATCTGATGCACTAGGTGTACAACCTATCGCTATCAACAGTAGGCTTCTGTCTGCACAGAACCGACAGCGTTTGTATTGGACAAACATACCCAATGTCACACAACCAGAGGATAAAGACATTGTGTTGCAAGACATACTAGAGGATGGGTTTACTGACAGAGACAAAGCACATTGCCTTGATGCCAACTACTTCAAGGGTGGCAATCTAAAGTCATACTTTGAGAAGCATCGCAGACAGTTAGTGTTTAGTAGTGATGGCTTGTGTCATGTTGCAGACGCTGACCTCAATGGTAACGATAGCATCAAGCGTGTCTATCACCCACTAGGCAAAGCACCCACACTAACTACGATGGGTGGTGGACACAGAGAACCTAAAGTATTATGTGGTGCATGGCGAGGCAGGTACACAGTCGATGGTGTCAGACAAGACCACAAGCACAAGGTAGCAGGTATGACCACACAACGGCTAGAGGTACGTACAGATGGCAAGACCAACAGTCTGACCACAGTACAGAAAGATAACGTGGCAGTAGATGTATCAGAGTTACAATGGCGTAAGCTAACACCACTTGAGTGCGAGAGATTGCAGACACTACCAGACAACTACACCAACCACGTAAGTAACACGCAACGATACAAGATGCTAGGCAATGGCTTTACAGTTGACGTGATAGCACACATATTGAAAGGAGTTAAGTAATGGCACTAATAGTTAGTAAAGAATATAATCACTTACCACAAGATTATATCAGAGAATGTTTAGGTTTGTTACCTCATTGGGTACAAGAATATAATATGCTAGGTGAAACAAATCTTGTAGAATTTATGAGTAACAAATACTTTGGACTATCCTTGTACAAATTTGAGGGTACAGTTTTAGAGGATGGTACATACAGAAATGTTGTGGAAGATGAAGATGGTACATGGAATGAAGACATGAAAGCTGTTGCATATATGAATACAGCAGATGGAATAGTATATTTCTATGATACAGGTGGTGTGATAGGTTTGCCTACACCTGATGGATACTTTGTAACAAGGATGGATTAGATGAGAACATATAAATACGTATCACACTACGACATAGAAGCATACAAACGTATGGGATGGGTAGTTATACAACAGTTACACGCACATCATGGCAATCATGGTGTATTAATGGAGAAAATAAATGATTAAAAAGATACTTACATTCTGGATGAACAAGGATGAGATGCAAGACCCAAGCATGGACAACGTGTTACGCTTTGCTATTATGTTTGTGTTTGCTTGTGGTGCATACGTAGTTGTGATAGAGTTATTAAAGAAAGGAATATGTGAATGTTAAAGTTATATAATATGATTATGGATGATGCAAAGAATCCATTGTCTAACATACCTGATATCAACACAAGGCATATGATAATGCAGGTATTAGCATGGATGTGGTGTATCATATTTAGTATGTCACTAGGTTCTATAGTTGCCTTTGGCATCAGTGCCATAGCACATACACTATTACTGGCAGGAGTGTTTATTACTGTCGGTGTATTTCAAACAGCCAAGCGTAGACCACAATACTTTGGTGGACTTGGCAGAGGTGCAGGAGGTGAGCATGAATAGATATACAGATGACCAGATAGCCAATGCTTGCATGAAATATGTGGATGATTGGGATATGAAAACACTATTGCGTTTTGCATATGATGAGATGTATAAATTCTACACACAAGATGCGGATGAAGATACGCTTAATGAGTTTATGCAGGAGAATGAGCATGAGTGACAAAGAAGAGAACTGCGAGTGTGGTTTAAAGGAAGACTGCACATGGAGTGAGGAAGTATTTGATAGATACGGATGTAGTTGTGAGGAGAATTTAAATGAATAGATTTCTTATAGAACAAGATGTAGACGCTATAGCTAAATCACTATGTGACCAACACATTGTGAAGATGCCGTTGGAAGAAGCGCAGATGCTATGCACTAGCCTATGGCATCATGCACCAGAGTATGCAGAGGAGCATGATTTGTACAAACCTGTACATCAGAAGCACCCATGTACGTTGTGGGCAATGGAGAATCGTGCCAACTACAGATGGGCTTACAGTCTATACACAGCCATGCTATGCGAGTTTCACTACAGATATGGCAAGTGGCATGGGGCAGGTAAGCATAGCATTGCCTTGTACAGAGGACGTAATCTGTTACCAGATGGTGACGTGACAGCACACCCACAATGCTTTAGTGGACACGATGACTGTAAGACAGACGAAGAATACCCGATAGAAGCCTATCGTGCCTTTTACAAGGTTGACAAAATGAGCTTTGCACGGTATAACAAAGGACGTAATATGCCACAATGGATGAAAGGAGAATAGATATGCCATTAGATATGATACCAGAGAACTTAGACTTTGATGTAATCTTTGAACCAACAAAGGTAGATGACAAGAAGTATGTCATTGATGGGAACACAGGTAAGTACATTGCTGTCGTTGGTAAAGACTTTAAATGTGCATCACATGGAGATTTCTTTCGTGATGTGAGTGATGCTGTCACGAATCACTTGACAGATGATGAGTACGAGGGTGCTGTAGTCAAGTGGAAAGATGCACATCACAATGGATGGGCTATGATGGACATGACGTTACCTAATGTAACAGCTAAGATATCCACAGAAAAGCATGAGACAGAGATAGCACAACGTATCATTGCTTTGCATGGTGTGGATGGCACGTGTTCTAACACAGTTCTGTTCGGTGCGATTGATTTCTTCTGTACCAATGGACAGATACGTGGTGAGCATGACAAGGTTAGACGCAAGAACACTAGTGGCTTCAGCCTTGACAGGTTCATTACACAGCTAGAGCGTAGCAAGCAAGACTTCTACTCACAGTCTGCCACCTTACAGCAGTGGGCTAATAAGCCACTTCTTATACAAGATGTTAAGGATATGCTTCAGTCTCTTCTCAAGTCTGACCGCACGGCAGACAAGATGATTACGTTATACAACCAAGAGGCGAGTGTGCGTGGTCAAAATGCTTGGGCATTATACTCTGCGTTCACAAACTATGCAACGTATGCTGATGAGCGCAACGGGTTCAAGCTACGTAACACTGGCGGTGATACAAGAGCAGTATCCATGTGGCAACGTGAAGAGAAGGTGACACAGTGGGTAGATAGCAAGCAGTTCAAGGAGTTGTTGGCGGCATGAAAACAGTTCAACATTTAGTTGACAAGTATTATTCATCTAATGATTTCAGTATGTTAAGAGACAAGTCTAAGGCAGACTATAAGTATTTCTTAGGCATAATGACTGACAAATTTGGTGACATCAAGTATGATAAACTCACGAGTAAGGAAGCTAAACATGCATACGAGGAGTGGGTTGAGCGAGGCATTAGCTTCGCCAACCACGTATGTACTGTATCATCTATCGTGTATCGCTATGCAATAGACATGGAGTATGCGACAGTCAATCCTTTCTCTAATGTCAAGCGTAAAACACCTGCTCAACGTAAGGTTGTATGGTCAGAGAATGATGTGCGTCAATTCCTTGACACTGCCTACTCACAGTTTGAGTGGCGAAGTCTTGGGTTGATTGTACACATGGCATACGAATGGTGTCAGAGATTGGGTGACATGAGGCTATTGACATGGGATAACCTAGATTTGCCTGAGAAAAAGCTATATCTTGAGCAGTCAAAGCGTAGAGCAGAGGTAACTCTACCTATTGAGGATGACTTACACTCTATGTTGATACAACAGCAGGAAGATTTCGGCTTCCAACAGTATGTTGCTCCTCGTATAAAGCCCGTACAGGGTGAGTACCATCCTTATAGCTTGCAGAGACTGTCAAAAGCCGCAAGGCTTGTCATGCGAGAGGCTGGACTGTCTGAAGAACTGCGCCTGATGGACTTACGCAGGACAGGAACAACACAAATGGTTGAAGCAGGTGTCGGTATGGCACAAATCATGTCGGTTACAGGACACAGTAACCCACAGTCTGTTAAACCATACATGAAAAATACTTACGAAAGTGCAAATTATGCCTTGACTGCACGTAAATCACGTGGTAAAAGCATTTAACTGCCGACAAGGAGAGTGATATAATACATGAATAATATATATAACATTATAAGTGATATAGATATACCTAATGGTACTACACGTAGGATGAATTGTCCTGAGTGTGGTGGTCTTAATACATTTACTGTCACTAACAACTTGGGTAGCCTTGTATGGAACTGTTACAAGGTTTCCTGTGGTACAAAAGGTGGTAAGAGAGTGCATCTATCTGTAGATGACATTCGTAGTGTCTTTGGTGGTGCTGACCGCATGGCAGATGATATAGAGTTTCGTATGCCTGAGTATGTAGTTCCTATTAAAGACCGCAAGAAAGCACTAGACTTTCTACATCAGTGGGATTTAATCTCTATGAGAGAAGAAGTATTGTATGATGCTAAAGAAGATAGAATAGTTTTTCCAGTGTTATATGACGGTAAGATTGTGGATGGCACAGGTCGTAGCTTATCTCACAGATTACCTAAATGGAAAAAGTATGGAAAAAGTGGCTTGCCTTTTACCTATGGGTATGGTAATGTCGCTGTAGTTGTTGAGGACTGCGTGAGTGCTAGTGTTGTTGGTTCACTAGGTAATTTTGTCGGGGTCGCTTTGATGGGTACTTCTCTCCTTTCAACCCATCGAGTGTTTCTTACGCAGTTCTCAACGGCAGTAATAGCACTAGACCCTGACGCACTACCTAAGACAATCAACATGGCAAAGGAGTTGCGTGGACACGTTAACGATGTTCGTATCCTACGCTTGACAGATGATATTAAATATCGTAACCCTGAAGACATCACAAACTTAACCAACATAGGAGTATAGGAATGGAGTTATCTTTAATACGCAGTCTTATGGACAAAGGTTTCTACGATGACCATCGTGGTTCTAAATGTCCTGACCGCTTGTTCAGTAAGGACGTGCGTAAGATTAAACAAGCAATCGATACAGCTATGGATAGATACAATAGGACAATAACACCTGATGAAGTACAGGCTATGTTCCTATCTAATAATCCTACGCTTACTACTGCACAGAAACAGGCATATGATTCATTGTTTAGTGCAGTTAAAAAGGAACAGCCTATGGGTAGTGACATAGCACAAGAGGTGTTATCTAAGCTATTCCAACAGGTAGTTGGTGATATCGTTGCCAATCTAGGCTTCGATATGATTAATGGTGACAGTGATACGCTACAAAGATTGCGTGATATACTGGAAAGGTATGGTGATGATTTCATACCTAACTTAAACATTGAGTGGGATGACATCAGCATTGAAACACTCATGGCTAAAGCAGAGTTAGAAGCTAAGTGGACATTCAATATACCTAGCCTTACTCGTAGAGTAGAGGGTGTAAGTGGCGGTCAGCTTATTGAAGTAGGTGCTAGACCAAACACAGGCAAGACATCCTTTCATGCTAGTCTTATTGCCTCGCCCAATGGCTTCGCACACCAAGGAGCAAACTGTATTATCTTATGTAATGAAGAGCCTACACACCGTGTCGGTGCAAGGTATCTAACTGCCGCATCAGGTATGTCTGCTCGTGAGGTACGAGATAATATGAGTAAGGCACAAGCTATGTATGCACCTGTGATGAAGAACATCAAGATTAAAGAAGCAGGTGGTCGTGACATGGCTTGGGTTGAATCAGTATGCAAGGCATACAAGCCTGATGTACTTGTACTTGACATGGGTGATAAGTTTGGTGCATCTGGTAGTTTTGCCAGAGAAGACCAAGCACTAGCCGCTTGTGCTATCTATGCTAGGCAGATTGCAAAGACTTACGATTGTGCTGTGTTCTATATGTCACAGCTATCTGCTGAAGCAGAAGGTAGGTCACAGCTTAATCAGTCTATGATGCAAGGCTCACGTACAGGTAAGGCGGCAGAGGCTGACCTTATGATACTGATTGGCAAGTCACCATCTGTTGAAGGACAGGATGAGGACAGCCCACTTAGACACCTTAACGTAGTTAAGAACAAGCTGAATGGTTGGCATGGTATGGTGAATGTAGACTTAAACTATATGACAGCGAGGTACGAAGGATGAAGTTAGTATTAGACGTAGAAAATACAGTCACACATCGTGATGGTAAGATGCACCTTGACCCATTTGAACCTGACAATTCATTGACTATGATAGGTATGTTATCTGACACAGGTGTGGAACGCCTAGTTACATTTGACCATGCAGAGGCAGAGGCAGATGACTTTGGACATACTGTAGTACAAGAATGGCTAGACAAAGCTACTGTACTTATCATGCACAATGCCGCACACGACTTGCTATGGTTGTGGGAGAGTGGCTTTAAATACGATGGTGCTGTCTTTGATACCATGTTAGTTGAGTATGTGCTAAGACGTGGACAAAAGGATGGTAGTCTATCTTTGGGTGCATGTGCTGAAAGATACGAGTTGGATACTAAGAAGCAAGATACCTTGAAGGAGTACTTCAAGAAAGGTTACACAACACGTGACATACCACATGATGAGTTGTCTGAGTATCTATCACATGACTTACATGCTACACAACAGCTTGCTAATAGGCTATGGTATAGGTTAAATACTGTGGATGATGCAAAGCTACAGAATACTGTCAACCTTACTAATGAAGTAGCTGTGTGTCTATCACGTATATACCAACGTGGATTTGCTGTAGATACTCGTATGCTAGAAGCAGTTAGACAAGAGTTTGTAGAGGAAAGAAGTAATCTGATAGATTCACTTCAGAATCAGGTACGCTTTCTAATGGGTGATACACCTATCAATCTTAATAGCCCAGAGCAATTGTCTTGGGTAATATATAGCAGACAAGTTATGGATAAGACGTATTGGGGCAGTGTTATTGACCCATACATGGATGACGCAGACTTCCGTAGCATTGTAGTTAGTGGCACAAAGCGTGTGTACAAGACTAGAGCAGAGCAGTGTAATGAATGTAATGGCACAGGCTTAGTAAGAAAGGTAAAGAAAGATGGAACACCATTTGCTAGACCCAACGGTTGTAAAGCATGTAATAGTCTTGGGTATAATTTGGTTAATCTACAGGAGATAGCAGGGTTAAAGTTCAAACCACCATCAGCTAAATGGGCAAGTGCTAACGGCTTTAGTACAAGTAAGACAAACTTATCCATGCTTGAAGCATCAGCTAAGTCTAAAGGTATGGACTATGCCGTTAAGTTCTTGTCGGATGTACGTAGGCTATCTGCTGTAGATACGTATCTATCATCCTTCGTGGATGGTATATCTACCTACACTAAACAAGATAACAAGTTGCATGTACGGCTACTACAACATCGTACATCTACAGGCAGGTTCAGTGGGGCAGACCCCAACATGCAGAACATGCCACGAGGTGGTACATTTCCTGTTAAGAAGGTATTTGTATCAAGATGGGAAGGCGGTAAGGTACTTGAGGCTGACTTCGCACAGCTAGAGTTTCGTGCTGCCGCATATTTATCACAGGATGGAGTTGCAATTGAAGAAGTATCTACAGGATTTGATGTGCATAGTTATACCGCCAAAGTTATTAGTGATGCTGGCCAACCTACATCTCGACAGGATGCAAAGGCGCACACATTTGCTCCGTTGTATGGTGCAACAGGTTACGGAAGAACAAAAGCAGAAGCGGCATACTATGAACACTTCACAGAAAAATACCAAGGGGTCAAGCTATGGCACACCCGATTGGCTAAAGAGGCTTTGAATACACGTAAGATTACTACACCATCAGGCAGAGAGTTTTCTTTTCCTGATGTACAGCGTAACGCTAGGGGCAGGGTGTCACACTTTACACAGATAAAGAATTATCCTGTACAATCATTTGCTACAGCAGACATTGTACCTCTAGCATTATTACACATAGATAAGTTATTAAGTACATTTAAATCTTGCATAGTTAATAGTGTACATGATAGTATTGTTATAGACGTTCACCCAGACGAAGAGAAAGGAGTTATTGAGGTGATAAACAAGACTAACAAAGACTTACCAGACTTAATTAAATTAAGATGGAATATAGACTTCAATGTGCCATTATTATTAGAAGCAAAAATAGGTAATAATTGGCTTGACACGAAGGATGTATCCTGATATAACTATCAGACTTTCACAATAAAGGAGTATAAAACATGACACAATTAACAACAATAGATACTAACAACTTTGCGGCTATGGCTAAAGCAATGGGCATAGCTGACGTAGGTACTACTCAAAAGAAACAGAGTAGCACACTTGCTCGTCTACGTATATCTCACTCACCTATCATGGGTGAAGCTGAAGTAAACGGTAAGCGAGTTAATATGGAAGTAGTTTCTGGTGGAGCATACCGGGTAGAGATACCAGATGGTCCAACATACTATGCAACGAGCGTTGAACTACGTCCATATGTACAGCGTTACATGTACAAGAAGTTCTTGAAAGGTTCAGGGGATACACCTAACCGATATGTAAAGACTGTAATGGCTGACAATCTTAATATAGATTTAAAAGATAATGATGGTGGGTTTAACTGTGGTAAACCTGCAGGATATATTGCAGATTGGAAGTCTCTACCTGAGAAGACACAAGAGTTAATCAGACAGATTAAACGTGTTCGTGTTGTATTAGGTACACTTAATCTTGTAGGTGCAGTTGATGATTCAGGTAATGAAGTAGAAGCACCAAGAGATATCCCATTCATTTGGGAGATTGAGAACCGTGATGCCTTCAAGACTGTGGGTGCATTGTTCACTAAACTAGCCAAGCAAAAGCGTATGCCTATTCAGCACATGATGGTTGCTAACACAGAGGAAAGAAAGTTACCTAACGGTAACAGCTTCTACTTACCTGTAGTGTCTATCGATATGACTAAATCATTAGACATAACAGGCGAGGAGCAAGATTCATTTGGTGACTTTATGACTTGGATAGAAAACTACAATGACTATATCATCAATGCTTATTCAGAGAAGTCATCACGACATAATGACGAAGACGATGAGTTGATTGTTGATGGTATTGTAGACATTGAACTAGACGAAGAGGTAGCCTAATGAAACATCCTGCTGAACTGGCGGTGCATCAATACATGACGGATGCTGTCAAAGGCACGTCAACTATGTCTGACGCAACTATTAAACAAGTTGCAGATGATATACAAGAAGCACTGCATCGTCAGTTTGGTGGGGGCAAGAAGCGTAATAACTTTAGGCTTCGTATGTCAAATGTTGGTAGGTCAGCTTGCCAATTATGGTACGATAAGAACAAGCCTGAAGTTGGTCTGCCCCTACCAACATCATTTATGATGAACATGATGATTGGAGACATCGTTGAAGCTGTCTTCAAAGGACTTCTTAAAGAGGCAGGAGTACAGTATGAAGACAGTGATAAAGTTACTCTCAAGTTGGATGATATATCCATTGACGGAACATATGATATTGTTATTGATGGTGCTGTTGATGACATAAAGTCTGCATCTAAGTGGTCATATGATAATAAGTTTGAATCTTTTGATACCTTAAAGGAAGGTGATGGCTTTGGTTACATAGCACAGCTTGCAGGTTATGCAAGAGCATCAGGCAAACGTGCAGGGGGTTGGTGGGTAGTGAACAAAGCTACTGGTGACTTCAAGTATGTACCTGCTGATGGCATAGACGTAGATGCAGAAGTGGCTAAGATAGAGGAGACTTGTAATATAGTCGAAGAAAATAAATTTAATAGATGTTATGAGGCAGAAGACGAGACATTTCGTGGCAAGCCTACAGGTAACAAAGTGTTAAATGTTCATTGCGGATTCTGTTCTTATCGTCACGACTGTTGGCCTACACTGCAAGAAAGACCTGCGGTAAAGTCACAAGCTAAGACACCAAGGATGACTAACTATGTTGAGTTAAATGTCAGTTAACTTTAAGCAGTTCAAAGCGGCACGTAAGTATGGGTATAGGTCTGGACTAGAAGTTAAGCTATCCGAATATCTTAAACTACACAAAGTAAAGTTTCAATATGAGTGTATGAAGATTGAATGGGAAGACTTAGCTTACAGAACCTATACACCAGACTTCGTGTTAGATAATGGAATCATTATAGAGACAAAGGGGATGTTCACTGCGGCAGATAGACGCAAACACCTTGCAATACAGAAGCAACATCCCCATCTTGATATAAGATTTGTATTTGAAAACAGTAGACGTAAGCTACGAAAGGGTGCTAAGTCTAGCTATGGAGAATGGTGTGATAAATATGGTTTTAGATGTTATGATAGAATAATACCAGAGGATTGGCTTAAAGAAAAAGGGTTAAACAAACATCCTAAGTTTGTAAAGTTTTCTGGTTCAAAAGTAAAAAGGAGTTATAAATGATGGATGAAAAAGTATTAGAGAGCCTTGAAAAAGAAGACGTTGTTATCTGTATAAGACCTACAGTATTAAATGGAAACGAATGGTCAGGAGATGTAAACATATCTGTACTAGCAGGTAGAGATAATCCATTACACGATGATGATTATTACAGCCTATTACACTTTGCTAAAATGGTATGTGCTACAGTGCCTATGATGGAAACATCGCCAGACTTACGAAACATAGCACATGATTATGTTATGACTGAGGTAGATAACCAAGAACTTGAGATAGATTTTGAACCAGAATCAAATAGAGGAAAAGTACTTGACAGGAAGGACAATGTTGTGACATTATCCTTTGGCAGTAAAACAAAAGGGAGTGCATAATGAATGACCAGATAAGACATGAAGAATATATGAAGCAAGCAATGGCACAATCAGATGTTATCGTAAACCCACCTCATTATGAGCGTTGGAATATAGAACCTGTTACTTTTATTATGAAGAACGACATGCCATTTTGGATGGGTAATGTCATAAAATATGTTGCTAGAGCAGGGGCAAAAGAGAACACAGATGAAGTAACAGATTTAAATAAAGCAAAGAGATATATTGATATGCGTATTAATCAGCTAGAGGGGCGTGAGCCAAATGCGAGTTAAAGTATATATCACAATAAACATAGACCCCGAAGAGTATCCCGTACCTGCTGACGGTAACGTAGCGGAAGAGATAGAGGAAGGCATTAAAGAATACTTCTACGATGTCGGGGGTACAGATATTAGAAACATAAAGACAATACAGGAGTAATACATGATAAGTAATTATTTACCAACGGACTACCAGAACTTCATAGCGTTATCACGTTACGCTAGGTGGAAGGAAGATGAACAAAGACGTGAGAATTGGGGTGAGACAGTAGCAAGATACTTTGACTATATGACTAAGCATCTCAAAGACACATGTAACTTCACACTAGAAGACAAGTTACGTGCTGAACTAGAGGAAGCAGTGCTTGAGCAACGTGTGATGCCAAGCATGAGAGCCTTGATGACATCAGGTCCTGCATTAGACAGATGCCACGTAGGTGGATACAACTGTTCTTACGTACCTGTAGATAGCCCTAGAGCATTTGATGAGACAATGTACATCTTAATGTGTGGCACAGGTGTAGGCTTCTCTGTCGAGCGTAGCAATGTAGACAAGTTACCTATAGTTAATGAAGAGTTTCATTCTACAGATACAGTAATCAAGGTAGGTGACAGCAGACCGGGATGGGCAAAGTCTTTGAAAGAACTTATAGCTATGCTTTACTCAGGTCAGATACCTAAGTTTGATGTATCAGAGGTACGTCCTGCAGGTGCAAGGCTAAAGACATTTGGTGGCAGAGCATCAGGACCTCAACCCTTGATAGAGTTGTTTGAGTTTTGTATTGAGAAGTTCAAGGGTGCATCAGGACGTAGGCTATATCCTATTGAGTGTCACGATATCATGTGTAAGATTGGTGAGGTTGTAGTTGTGGGTGGTGTTAGACGTTCAGCACTTATCAGCTTGTCCAATCTTAATGATGACCAGATGGCACATGCCAAGTCAGGTCAGTGGTGGGAGAATGAAGGACAACGTGCGTTAGCTAATAACTCTGTTGCCTACAAAGAGAAGCCACAGATGGGTACATTCATGCGTGAATGGGTGTCACTGTATGAATCAAAGTCTGGTGAGCGTGGTATCTTTAATCGTGCGTCAGCAGTTAAACAGGCATCTAAGAATGGTAGACGTGATGCTGGTCATGCTTTCGGATGTAACCCATGCAGTGAGATTATCTTACGTCCATATCAGTTCTGTAACTTATCTGAGGTAGTCGCACGTGCATCTGATAATATGGAATCACTACGTAAGAAGGTACGCATTGCTACAATACTTGGTACATTCCAAGCTACAATGACTGACTTCAAATACTTACGTAAGATATGGAAGACAAACACAGAGCAAGAAAGATTACTTGGTGTATCACTTACTGGTATCATGGACAATCAGATACTGTCAGGTAAGAGTGCTACGTATGGTATGAACATCAGTGCATTACTGGAAGAGTTAAAGTCAGTAGCTGTAGAAACAAATGCTATCTTTGCTGAACAGCTAGGCATTGAACAGTCTGCCGCTATCACATGTGTCAAGCCTAGTGGTACAGTCAGTCAATTAGTTGACAGTGCATCAGGCATTCACGCTAGACACAATCCTTACTATGTACGCACTGTTCGTGGTGACAACAAAGACCCACTAACACAGTTCTTAGTAGCACAAGGTATTCCTGCCGAGCCTGACGTAATGAAGCCTGATAGCACTACAGTGTTTAGCTTTCCAATGCAGTCACCATCTGGTGCAGTAACACGTACAGGTATGACAGCTATTGAACAGCTTGACTTGTGGCTACTATATCAGAGACATTGGTGTGAGCATAAACCATCTGTCACTATCTCTGTGAAGGAGCATGAGTGGATGGATGTAGGTTCATGGGTGTATGAAAACTTTGATGAGGTATCAGGCATTAGCTTCTTACCATTCAGTGAGCATACATATCAGCAAGCACCGTATCAGGATATCAACAAAGACAAATACACAGAGTTGTTTGCACGTATGCCAGACACAGTTGATTGGTCATTGTTGCCTGAGTTTGAAAAAGAAGATAACACATCGGGGGGACGTGAGTTAGCATGTTCAGCAGGGGTCTGTGAAGTAGTGGACTTGACTGCGGCATGAAATACGTTCCCGGATATTTAGGAAACAAAAGAGAACACATATATACAACAGGAGATACAATGAAAAAAATAGCACTAGAAAATTACTTGACAAGGTTCATAAGATATGTTATAGATTGGCGTAAGACTAGAAGTGTGATACGTCAATTACACAGTCTATCTGATAGAGAACTAGAAGATATAGGTGTCAATAGACACGAGATAGAAAGACTAGCTTATACGGAGATACAAAGAAAGAACTATGAGAAGTAAAGCATGGCGAGTATGGGCTAAAACAATCGGGAGCAAGATATCAGATGATGAAAGTGAAAGCGATATTGCAGCTTTGCTACGTACTGTTTGGGTACTTACTCATCTGGTAGCTTGTTTCTTTATTATAATACACAACGGTACAAAGTTAGGATGGTTTTAAAATGACAGATAAACAAACAATAACATATGATGGAAAAGAATATGATGTCTCTGATTTAGGTGACAAGGAAGCATACATGTATGCACAAGTAAGGACACTAAGAAAGAGAATAGCAGATGCTAGGTTTGATTTAGACCAGTTAGTAATGGCAGAGAATGCGTTTGCTAATACTTTAGTTAACTCACTAACAAAGGAAGGAGATACTAAAAATGACAGAGACAATGGAATTGATGACTAGACCAAAAAAAGGTGACGTACGTGAAGACGGTATGAAGTATGATGGCAGACAGTGGAGAACTGTAGGCAAATGTCATCACATGAATGAAAAAGGTATGATATTTTACGGAGATAAGTACAGGTCTTTAGACAGTTATTTATATCTTGGCGGTAAGATTGAGAATATTGTTTACACCACCACAAAAGTAAACGACATAAACAGCCTAGTAAAACAGCTATATGAATCAGTAGAATCTGGACATGTATATGCTATAGTTAATCCTGCTTGGCCTGAGTGGGTCAAGATTGGAAGTGCTATTGATGCTAAGAATAGATGCAACACCTACCAAACGGGTTCTCCTTTAAGAGATTACACTGTTCTATGTACTATAGATTCTGAAGATAGAGTTAAAACAGAATCAGAGGCACATGCATTGTTTGAAAAACATTCTGAAGATAGGCACAATGAATGGTTTAAAATAGATAGGTCTAAGATTAAGGATTTATTAAATGGATTATCAGCAGAGTAATTGGCTTGAGTATGAAATGCTTAAATGGCAAAAGGAGAAGTATGGTAATATGGAATTAAACGAGTATCAAAAGAAAGCAAAGTCATATGCAATCTATCCTGAATCATACAGGATAACTTATCCTGCTCTTGGATTAGCAGGTGAGGCAGGTGAGATAGCCAACAAGGTTAAGAAGTTAATACGTGATGGCTACAATCAAGAAGACTATGAACAGAAGAAGATAGACATAGCCTTTGAGATAGGGGATGTGTTATGGTACTGTGCTACACTTGCACAAGACTTGGACGTACCTCTGTCAGTTATTGCGGTACAGAATCTGGACAAGCTAGAGGATAGGAAACAACGCAATGCTATTCAAGGTGATGGGGATAATAGGTAGCAAGAACTAGACAAAAAAGAAGGGGCTTAATTGCCCCTTTTATTTTATTATAGGTCTTTTATATCTCAGTCGTTTTCCGATATTATTTAATTTTTTTATGTCATTTGTATTAGTCATGTCTGCAGTTTTATCATAGGTATCTTCATATATTTCAAAGATAGCACGTTGAGATTCCACATTATAGTTTCTAAATTTAAATAACTCTTGCACGAAAGCAGGGTCATCTGCTCCTGAAATCCTTAGTCCTGACTTATTTATCTTTCGTTTTATGTCATTAACTGATTGTCTAATTCTTTCACGTATGTCATTACGTATGAACTTTTCACTTTTACCTTGTGACTTATATTTAAGTTCAAGCATTTCCATGCTTCTTACTACTCCCGGTATAGCACCGCTAAGAGTTTCATTGATAGCATTATCAACTGTTCCTATGTTTGTTCTACTTGATAAATCCCAATCTTGATAACCGTATTTACGCAGGAACTTTTGTTCTGGTGTACCTTGTTCTACAATATTAAGACCAAGTACAAGTTTATATAGAGAACCTATTCTGTCTTTGCCACCGGGCTTGGTAGCATATGCTTTTTCCTGCGCTCTATCTTCTTCTGTAAAACCTGTTAAACTGGCTAGACTATATGCATATGTTCCCGGCTGTCCTCTAAATTCTGGTGTATATTCATCTAAACTAAATCCTCGACTAGCTACTTTTTCTTTAAAGCCTTTAGCAAATGAACCGCCTACCGTCATGTTTGGGTCGCTTGCATATGAACGATATGTACTATCTCTAAACCCAAGACTTCTTTCTAATTCTATGAACTGGTTTAACGGTGTGAATACACGAAGGCTCATATCAGCTAAAAGTTTTCCAGCAGCTTCTGAGCTTGCTTCTGCTGCCCCTACTTTAGCTTCACCTGAAAGTTGAAGAAATAAATCATCCATTACATCTCCAAGACCAGTGTTGTTTCTAAAGTTAGTGCCGCTAAATAACTTTACAAAATCTCTACCACTAAACCATTGTGTAAATTCATCTCTGGCATCTTTTTTAAGAGCAACTCCTATCCATGCAAGTTGTGCTAATGGAAATTGTGCCGTAACATCTAACGCTTTACCGTTAGGTAGTATAACTCTACCATCGTCATCTATTAAACCAGCTTCAGCCGCAAGAGAAACTGTGCCTATTGCTGTTAGACCTGCTAAATTACGTGCGGCTAATTCACCATTATAAGTTAATTTACCTTGTGATGTAACTAAACCATCTTCTCCTATACCCATTATTTTTCTAACACCAGCTATCGGCATACCAGCTACTAGTTCAGACATATACTCCATAGATTTAAACATAAACCTTGGAAAAGGTATGAAAAATGTACTGCCGGGAATTGCATTTAAACCCCTTAGTATGGCTTTAAAAGGTGGGAACTTAGGACCTGCCGCATATGTAGCGTTCATAGATTCTGCTGTAGCATCACTAAGTAGTTCTTTGAATGAGCGTTTTCCTTCTCCGATTAAAGACACAGAATCATTTATTAAATCTGTCATTCCACCTTTATTAATAGTATCTATTAAGTCTAATCCGTATTCTCTTTGAGTTAATCTATCCAAGTGTGATAAGAACATTGTTCTTCTTGCAATAAATTCTTGCGTCCTGTTTGGCGTATTCAAAAAGTCTACAAAATCTTCTACGTTAGAAAGCATGTGGTCCATGCCTTTACCTGTGCCTTGTCCCCTACTTCTACGTATTTCATTTACCTGATTAAACATCTGGTCAAATTGCTCTGCAAACTCAGGTCTATCCAGTATAAAATCGGCATACTCTTCCATAGCTTTTGGGTCACGAAACATTTCTCCGTACATTCTAAAGTTGTTTTTAAAAGGTTTACCTTTAATAACTTTAGCAGATTCACCAGTAGCTACTTTATATATGACATCTTCAAACATTCCTTCTAACCCCTGTATAGGCATACGAGTTAGAAAACTTTCAAAGTTACGTGCGGCAGTAGCAAATTGAGAAACCATAAGTCCTCTTACAATATCTTCAATTCGTTTGCTTCCTGATAAAAACTTCTGCCAAGTACCATCTTGTTTTTTAATGGAATTATTTAAACGTCTTTCCTCTATCTGGTCTGGTGTCATTCTACCTTTAAGCATAGCCTCTTTTAGTTGCTTAAACTTTTGAAGACCTTTACCATAGTAACTTCCAGAGCCAACAACTTGGATAATAAAGTCATCCATGCTAAGACCATACTTATCTAATGCGGTGTTTAATTCTTTTGAGGCTACAAGATTTCCTTCAACAGTTGCATCAAATAATTCTTCTATTCCAATTTTCTTACCTTTAGTAAATAACTCTGGCTTTGCTTCTTTTAAATCTGCAACAGTTGCAACTAAAGCATCCATCTTATCGGGATTAAGAATAGCCATACGATAGCCGTCTTCACCAAAACCTAATGCAGATATCTCATCTTCAGTTAAAGCTAAATCATTCAATCTAGTCTTACCTACATTACGTGCTTTCTCATAATCTATTACAAGTTTGCCATTTACTGTTTTGCTAATTGGATTAGCGTCACCAGCTTTTATCTCATCTGCAAAGTGAGTTTCTTCATATGACTTAATTAAGTCTTGTAAAACATCTTCATTTTGTTCCGCTTTTTTTCTAGCGGCTTCACGTTTTTGAAAGTCTTGTTTTCTTGTAGCTTCTTTAGCACGTTCAATATTAAATTTATCATCTGCTTTTTT
>Ga0181380_1000199_pt1 | contig 27243 bp, 29 predicted proteins | sample 3SPOviralmetaG_FD_130116 | JGI IMG/M metagenome (GOLD analysis project Ga0181380, IMG submission 130116) | Marine viral communities from the oligotrophic San Pedro Time Series (SPOT) site, San Pedro Channel, CA, USA - 3 SPOT_SRF_2009-08-19 | ecosystem: Environmental > Aquatic > Marine > Strait... | reverse complement strand
TTCGCCATCTACTGCGCTAGTTCCACTAGTTCCATCTGTACCACTTGAACCTGAAGTTCCATCAGTACCACTTGAACCACTTGAACCATTTGTACCATCAGTTCCCGAAGAACCATCTGCTCCGTTTGAACCGTCTAATCCAGAAGTTCCATCAGTTCCTGAAGAACCACTTGAACCATCAGTACCTGAAGTTCCATCTGTACCACTTGAACCGCTTGAACCGCTTGAACCATCAGTTCCACTAGTTCCATCTGTACCACTTGAACCTGAAGAACCGTCAGTTCCACTAGTTCCATCTGTACCACTTGAACCACTTGAACCATCTGTACCATCTGTACCGCTTGAACCAGAAGAACCACTTGAACCATTTGTACCATCTGTACCACTAGTTCCATCTGTACCTGAAGTTCCATCTGTACCAGAAGAACCACTTGAGCCACTTGAACCTGAAGTTCCATCAGTTCCACTAGTTCCATCTGTACCACTTGAACCACTTGAACCATCAGTTCCACTTGAACCGTCAGTTCCGCTTGAACCACTTGAACCATCAGTTCCACTAGTTCCATCAGCACCGTTTCTACCAGAAGTTCCATCAGTTCCATTTAAATCATGAATAAGAACCCATTGAGTACCATCCCATTCGTAAATTTCACCATCGTCGGTAAAGTTTAAATCACCAGCAACATATGAATCACCGTCTTCTTCTGTGTCTCCTTCTTTAAAACCAAAATCTACTCCACCAGAATATGCACCTTGGCCACCCTTTTGACCTTTTTGACCTTTTTCACCTTTTTGACCGGCTGTACCAGAAGTACCGTTAGTACCATGTCTTCCAGCTTCGCCCTTTTCACCAACTTCACCTTTTTGACCTTTATTACCTGAAGTTCCCGCTTCACCTTTTTGACCTTTTTCACCAGTTTCACCCTTATCACCTTGTAATGAACCGCCAGATATCCAATCTGAGCCATCCCAAACCACAAGACGTAAATCATCTTCAACAATATATGCATCACCCGTTCTAGGTGAAGATATTGCATCTAATTCTGTCTGAGTTACTCTTCCTTTAAATATAATAGATGTACCAGTTGTACCAGTTTCACCCTTATCGCCCTTATTACCGTCTAAAGGTGCAGAATAATTTACTATATTTCCATTTGCATCGAAACCTAAATAGTCCCCGACTCCAATTGGATTAGTTAATAAAAATTCTTCAATTTGTTTTAATCTTATTTGTGCCATTTAATTGGTTCTTGTTTTTTAAGTAGTCTATGACGTATATTATATATCTTTTTATTATTGATTCAGATATCTTTTTTAATAAAATCTTTTTTAATTAGTAGTCCCATCTATCAGCATAGTGACATCTAACATAATAAGAACCTCCTATTAAAAAACCATTGCCTTCCTTTCTTATTTTCTGATTAAAAACAGTGTCTTCTGATTCCATTCCTTTTTTTGCTTTAATGTCTATCCATTTAGATGAGCATGACGATAAATGAACTAAATTCCATGGTGCGGTTTGTGCATATTTTCCAGGCTCATTCATCGCCCATTTTTGCCATTTACTTTTTAAACCTTTAACTTTAAAAGTATCTTCTACAGGATGCCATCCATCTTCAGCTTCTATTTTTTCTTTTGATGTATATTTTAAAGCCGCAGCGTTATCTATCCATGTAAAAATCAAACCCCAATGATATTTTTTATCACCTTTATTTTGATGATACCATTGTGTTTTAATAGAAGTCGATGCATCTGGTAAAAGAAAATCATCTGAATCTATGTATGTAGTTAAAATACCCTTTGCTAATCCTCTTGCTACTTGCCTAGGTACACCTCTATAATATTTTTCAAAATCTTCACCGCTATCATACATGTTAGGTACATTCTTATCTACAAACACATAGTCTATATGTGGGTCTTTTTTAAAATGTTTATAGTATAATTCTTCGGTAATTTTGCAACCATCACTAGCAATAACCAATTGAGTTCTAGGGTCTTTCATTGCTTGAAAGGATTTTACAGCTCTAACGAATTTTTTATCAGAATCAGATCTGGAACCTGGATATTCTCCTAAATATGATTGCATTATCCATGTAATATCGTAGTCCATATTATTCTATTATTGTTGCAGATGGTTTATCAAATGTATAAATTAAATAGCCATGTTTTTTATACCAATCGTCTATTTCATATACACTATTAAATCTATTAAATCTACCTATTTCTTCATATCTTTTCATATCTAATACATGTGGATTAAAACTAAATCCATTATAGACATGCTCTTTATTGTTATCTTCTATTACAGTGGGTATTATTTTTCTAACCTGTAAACCAAAAACAACATCTTGTAAATCAGTAGACACATTGTTTTTTAAAAGTGAACCGTCTGTAATAGAAACTTGAAGAATTTTAGGTTGAGTTCCAATTACAACTATAGAGTTTTTAATATAGTCTTTACTAGCAAATTGCCAACCGTTTTCAAAATAAAAAACAAAAGGTGTCTTAACTAAAGAAAGCGCTCTATCAATTTGATCGAATTTTGATTCTTCTTTTTCAGAAAAAATAATTTTAAAATTGTAAGTGTCTTTCATTTTATCAAAAATCTCTTCTAAAGAATTAATTAAATCATTATTTCTTTTAGAGATACTGACTATGATTTTAGCTGCTTCAGCTCTAAAACTATTCGATACTATTAGGTTTTTAAGTGAACTTATCGTACTATCCTCGTCTCCGTTTGAGATTAATAATATCGTATAAACTTCACCACCTTTTTTAAAATTAAAGTCTAATTCTTTTTCTTCCATTATTTATATAGGTTTGTTTTCCAGTTATACTCGTAACTTAATTCATGAATGTTTTCACCTTTCCATAAATTTTGTAATAATTTTTTATATGTTTCTATTAAACCTTCATTATACACAGTGTATCTAGTTAGAACTTCTTCCGTGTTTTCATTATATGCTTCTAAGTTTTTATCATGATTTTTTACTGCATCAAAAAGTGCTTCTGTGCCCTTTTTTAAATCAAAATCAGGATAATAATAACCAGCATCTTGAATCATTTCTGCATTGTGAATAAGAGGATATTGCAAATAAAGAGTGTCTAAATATGCATAATTTAATGGGTTTTGCCATTGGTGTGATACTACTATATCTGCATGTTGAGCTAGTGTATCGATAACATTATATCTCCCATATGCTTTTAGATATTTACCACCTTCGCTTAAAAGTTTTGAACCACTTAAAATTGTAGAAAAATAAAAGTTTTTAAATAGTTTTTTACTACTCATCAAATTTAGTTTATGGATTTTACCGTCTTGTTTCATATAGTCTTCAACTATAAGCATGGGTAATAAAGCATATTTTACCACATTCATGTTGGGTTCAAACACACAAATTTGTGGTTCTTCTTTCATACCAGTATATACCGGAAATTTATTTTCTTGAATATGATTTTGACCATAATTTTTACATGCTTCATCTAAAAACATAGGGTCCCAAATAAAAGGCACAGGTTTTACTTTATCATCTGCCTTATTACATAAAACTCTATAATAATGATGATTTTGAAAACCTTGTTGAGGTACATACCATATTTCGTCTACAAATTCAGCGCTTTTATACCCTGCTCCTATTTGTTTTTCTGGGTCTTTTGAAAAAATGACACGCTCCATGTCAATAACGTAATTATTACCACATTGATATTTAATTACTTTATTAGACTTTTTAAGTTTCTTAAATGCTTTTAAACTTTCAACTGGTAGAACAGTTCCTAGTAAAATTAAAACGTCTATTTCTTTCATGTGACTCCAATAGCTTTTAACTGGAAATTCTTTAGAATCCCAAACAACAGATGTGCTTAATTCCTTTTCTGGAATCTTTCGACTAGTATCATAAATAGTAACTTTATTACCTGTTGCTTTTAGGGCTTTAGCTAAAAAAATGGCATTCATCTTTATACCATTAATCCAAATGCTTTCATTTTTGTTTTGAAGGCCTAGAGTTATACCTATACGCATATTATGTTATTTGATTTGTAATTACTTTTTATATATCTAAGAAACAAAAAAAGGCCTCCAAATTGGAGGCCTTTAAATTTAGTAAATCGAAAGATTTCTAACTTAAATTAAAGAATATATTATTCTCTAGCTTTTAAGTTGTCACCTTCAGTAGATACGTCGCCACCACCTATGTCTGAACCTGCACCAGTTCCAGCTAATGGAGCAATAACGTAAACTTCATCTTCACCGTCTAAGTCATAACCAATACCTGCGAAGGTAAAGTTTTGACCGTCAATAGAAGACCAACCGTTAGTGTTACTTGCCATCTTCATTTGCTCATTCTTACCGTTTACGAATACAACGCAATCAGCATCTGCTGATACGTCAACTGCAGTAACAATTGAGAATGCTGTAGCACTTCCAACTGCACCCATTTGGTGAATTCTACCTGCAGAACCGAAAGCCTCATCAGCTAACGTTTCTAATGAATCAACTGAAGCAGCTAATAATCCATCAACAGCTTCTAAAGAGTTGATAGAATCATTAGTATCACCTTCGTAGTCAGATAAATCTGAAGCTACTACAGATACAGCAGATTCTAATGAATCAACTGAAGCACCTAGAGTAGTATCAACATCTTCTAATGAACCAACTGAATCAGATACAGCTTTGATGATTGAAGCATCAACTGACTCTAATGAGTGGATTGAGTTGTTGTTAGATACAACGTAAGTACTAAATGCACTATCATTTACTGTGTCGATATCTGTAATCAAGTTGTAAATCTCAACGAATGTATCGTAGTCAGCAGAAGCGCCTCCTAAGATTACATCAATTCTAGATTCTTCAACAGAGATTGCAGAAGCTAAACCAGCGTCAATTGACTCTAATGAGTGAATAGAAGCGACAGTTTCACCTTCGAAATCAGTTAAATCTTTGATGATTTGAGCATCAACTGACTCTAATGAATGAATAGAACTATTAGTATCACCTTCGTAGTCAGATAAATCTGAAGCTACTGCTGATACAGCAGATTCTAATGAATCAACTGAATCTCCTAATGAACCAACTCCACCTGAAACTACTAATTCTAATGAATCGATAGAATCGTCTTGAAGTCCTTGTTCAGTTGCGATAGCCGTCGCTAAAGATGCAATTGAAGCCGCGTCATCAGTATCGTTAGTTGCTATTAATGAATTAACTGCACTTTCGAAATCCGCGATTTGTTTTACTTTTAATCTTGCCATGTTTATTTGTTGTTTATTTAGGCCTAAAGACACGTTAGTGTGTCCCGTATTGTATATATTAAAAGCGCTCTGTGATTTTTACCACAGAGCGCTGAATTATTTTATATTATCTTAATATTTTTAGAGGTTAATCTAAGCTTGATTTTGAATATTCAATATCTATGTCATCGTCAGTTTCTAACTCATAACCAGCTATTGAACCCATCCAATAAAGAGTGTCTCCTGCTGTGATATCTTCCATCGTTCTAGCGGTTGCACCTCCATCTCCAGAGAAATAACATGCTTCATCTTTTGCACCATCTCCGATATTACATTCTAAACCATTTACCTCGATTGAAACTGGTTCATCATTAAATGGAGTATATGTGATAGTAATTCCTGTTGAATCTTCATCACTAGTGGTAGCTAAAGGATTTTTATTTAAATCTACTTTTGTTTTTTCTGCAGTAGCCACTTCTTCAGTGCCTCCACCGTCTTTAACACCTTCTAACATTAACAACATTGCAGGAGAACCTAAACTAGATGAAGTTAAACCGTTTACATTCCAATAGTTATTATCACCAGTTAACATGATGTCTCCACCGTCTCCTCTAGTTAATACCAAGAAGTCGTTACTGACTGGTGGAGTAGTAGCTGCTAAACCAGAACCTACTTGGAAAGTTTGTCCAAAATCATCAACGTCACTTCCAGAAATTACGATCGAAGCAGTTGCTTCAGTTGCAGTTATCTTTAATAATTTGTAAGTTTCTCCATTGTTTAAAACAGATGCTGATAATTTAATACTGTTGGCAGAAAATACCGAATTAAGTACTAATGCCATTGCGGTTGCATCGTATGTTAAATATTGAGCTGCACCTGGATATGGTACTAATGTAGGATTTACACCATAATTAGTTACCATGTCAGCTGGGTCTCCTAAAGAAACAGAAGCTGTAGTGGTTCCATCACTAATATCAAAATCAATTGTTCCATATGTATTTCCACTGTCGCTAGATGCAATGTTCATAACAGCAGAGAAAGATGTGTTTTCTGGAACAGAAGTTACACTTGCAAATTCAGATAATTTACTTGCAGTTACTTGAGTACTTGAAGTTAGTGTGTTAATTCTTGACACTAAATCGTCAGTAGTAGTAATACTGGCGAAATCATTTGCGCCGTCATAAACCTCGATATTATTAATTTTTAATTTATCATTATTATCTGGCATGTAATTACTGCTATTTGAAGTAACTACAGTTGAAACCGCATTTTTAATTTGTAAAAATAAAGGAATAGAACCCGAGGCTTCAGTCGTTGTCATTTCACCTGGATTTGCAGGATCGGTGTAATATGTTTCTCCAAATCCTCCTGTAAGTTTTGAAGGATTGGGATAATTATCTATAACTTTATTAAATGCTTTAATATAAATTACTGTACCTCCCATTCTAAATTCTTCAACAATACCTAATGCTATTTCTGTAGAACCAGACGTGCCATATTTAACAAAGTTTCCAGATATTTGATCGATGGCAACAGTATCTCCTAAGTTTACTTGAGATTGTTGGTCTTCAAATGAAAATCTTTGAGAATCAGATTCTAATAAAGCGTCAAACCTACCTTGAATTCTATCAATAGAAATAGCAGTTCCAAAGAAATTACTGATTTCTGCACCTGTAATAAGAGCAGCTCCACTATCACTTAATTCAAAAAATGCAATTGGAGCACCTTGAGATGGTGATGCATCACTACCATATACTTTATATGATAACATATCAATATCTTTAACAACAAATTTTATAGTATTGTTTGTTTTTTCTTCAATTGAAATGATTTGATACACACCTCTACCTTCTTTGTCAGTTGTATAATCTCCAACTTTAATGTCTAATCCAGTATAAGCTTGATTCTGTGCTCTTACCCCAGTAGTATAAGTTTGTTGTGAAGAAATGCCACTAACTTCAACATTGTATGTTAGTGCAATTGTGTTTTGCAAACTTGGCTCATCGCTAAATGGATATAAATCCCCTACAGTAAACGAATCTATTGTACCATGTATAAATAGCGGTGGAGAAGTTGGGTTGTAAATTGCCATATTATTAATTGTCTATTTTATTTTAAAATGTAAATATTAAGTATGCATGTGGTAATAATCCTGGAGGAGGGAATGCCACTGCATTACCATACTTGATAAATAATTGTCTTACATCGATATTAACACTAACCTTTGTACCAAATTGTGAAAATATAGGTGCAGTTAATTGGCCAGAACCATCATTAGTATATTCTTCCTGTGAAATAATATATTCAAAAGCACCTGAATCTTGTCTATATGGGTGTACTTCATATCTATAAGTAACTGGGTCCCAAGCCATAACTAAAATTGTGTTAGGTGGTGTAGTTTCATTTGCAAATTCTAGATTTACACTATAAACTGCGGTTTCAGTACTTACAGATACACTTGTGACATCTGCACCTGTGGTTTCATATCCACTTTGCGATATAAATCTATTAGCCGTTGTGTTGTTAACCAAGTGATTAGAAGAATCGTACTCTAATCTTAATAAGTATTTAGTTATACCTGAACCAGAAGAAGCAACGCCCCATTCAAAGTCATAATCAGTACTTGAAGCTTTTACCAGCGCTTGTCCAGAATCACCTCCTGATGGTAATCCAAGACCATCTTGACCATCTGTACCCGAAGAACCATCAGTTCCTGAAGAACCGTCATCTCCTTTTGCACCGTTAATTCCCGAAGAACCGTCTGTTCCTGAAGTTCCGTTTTCTCCATTAGTACCTGAAGTTCCGTCAGTTCCACTTGAGCCATCAGTTCCTGAAGTTCCGTCGTTTGAAACTCCACTCGAACCATCAGTTCCTGAAGTACCGTCGTTTGAAACTCCACTCGAACCAGAAGAACCATCTGTACCAGAAGTTCCAGCTTCTCCGTTTATACCTGAAGTTCCGTCAGTTCCACTTGAGCCATCAGTTCCTGAAGTTCCAGCTTCACCGTTGATACCTGAAGTTCCATCTGTACCAGAAGTTCCAGCGTTACCATCTTGACCATCAGTTCCTGAAGTTCCAGCTTCACCATTTATACCTGAAGTTCCATCTGTACCAGAAGTTCCACTAATACCAGAAGTTCCATCGTTTGAAACTCCACTTGAACCAGAAGAACCGCTTGAACCAGAAGTTCCAGCTGTACCATTTATACCTGAAGAACCATCTGTACCAGAAGTTCCAGCGTTACCATCTTGACCATCAGTTCCTGAAGTTCCGTTACTTGAAACTCCGCTTGAACCAGATTCACCTTTTTCACCTTTTTGACCTGAAGTTCCATCTGTACCAGAAGTTCCAGCGTTACCATCTTGACCATCAGTTCCTGAAGTTCCAGCTTCACCTTTATTACCATCTTCACCTTTAGCACCTGAAGTACCGTCTGTACCTGAAGTACCATCTCCACCGATAACACCATCAGCACCATCTAGACCACTTGTACCTGAAGAACCACTAGTTCCTCCAGTTCCATTTACACCTGGTAAACCATCGTTACCTGAAGAACCACTAGTTCCTGAAGTTCCATCAATACCAGAAGTTCCATCAACAGCATCTTGACCATCAGCACCTTTTTCACCATCTCCACCTTTTTCACCTTTTTGACCTGAAGTTCCTGAAGTTCCACTTACGCCGCTTGTTCCATTAATACCTGATGTTCCAGCTTGACCAGTTTCACCTTTAAGACCAGCTTCACCATCTTTTCCTGAAGTTCCTGAAGTTCCATCGATTCCATCCGCACCATCGTGTCCATGTTCACCAACTTCACCTTTTTCACCTTTAAGACCAGCTTCACCATCTCTTCCTGAAGTTCCATCAGTTCCTGAAGTTCCATCAACAGCATCGTTACCAGCTTCACCTTTTTCACCTTTTTCACCGTCATCACCTTTTATACCATCATGTCCATGAAAACCTCTTTCACCTTTTTCACCAGTATCGCCTTTTAATCCTTGTGGACCAGCTTGACCAGCTTCACCTGGATTACCTTGGTCACCCTTATTACCTTGTTGACCATCAATACCTGAAGTTCCATTTAAAGATGCTTGACTAGCTTCTCTCCATTCTGAACCACTCCATTCAAAAACTTTACCTTCTGCTGTAAAACCTAATCTACCGATTTGATTTCCACCATCTGGTAAAGCGTCTGGAGTTAATGCAGATGCAGGTCCATTTTCACCAGAAATACCTGAAGTTCCACTTGAACCACTTGTACCTGATGTTGTAACTACTTGTGAAGGGAAAGTTACTGTAACATTTCCATCTCCATTATCTGTAACTGTAGCACCACCATTGAAAACAATTTTATTAGTGCCATCGTAATCTGTTACATTATCTGCAGAAACTACAATACCATGATTGCCATCCATATAAGAATCTATGAATAGACCCATGCTATCGCCACTTTCTAAAGAATATGAAAGTTCTCCAGATTTTCTAGAAGAGTCTTCATATTTTACAACTAATTCTAGACCATCAATATCATCTAAATTGTAATTTGCAGTATCTCCAACGTCTATTCTTGAATAAGATTCTATTAAGAATGTACTATATTCGCTATTGTTATTTGTGTTCGTTAAATAAAGAGTTAGTTTAGAACCATCTTTATCAATTCTTTCTTCTAATAAGTTTTCAACATATTTGTTTCTATACCCTTTGTCGTCTGTTAAACTTATTTTAATACTTGTAATCGCTGCTGGGTTTGCTGCGTTCGTAATCATAGTTCCAGCACCTAAAACTCCAGCACCGTCTAACGACCCTAAAGTATAAACAGGGGCAGGCAATGTAAATCTACTAACAACAGTATCTCCTAATATTTGACCTGGCATAAAAATTCTACCAATTTTAAATGCTTGGATAATTGTGGTGTTAGTACCTTGTACGACAGTAACTTTAGCTTTTACAAAACCATTGACTCCGCTACCATCTAGTGGTAAACCTAATGTTTGTGATTCTGTTAAGGCAAAATTAACTTTACCTTTGTCTTCGCTATTAATCGCACCATATGTTAGTGTATTGTCTACCTTTTGGAAAGTAGCAATTATCTCATTACTTTCGTTAAATATTTCTAGTTTTACATTAGTTTGAACGCCAATGTTGAGTTGATTTCCAACTTGACCTTCATGTATTATCATATCGAAAGAAGCTGAACGACCTCTAACCACCTGATAAATCTCAGTAGTAGTAACTATAATATTCTGACTTTGAAATTGTGGCATAGTATTATGTTTGTATTTTTCTTCTTATTATATATCAAACTCTTAAAAAGAATAATCTTTATGGAGTCTAGAAAATATCATATGGCTTATGACTCCGATTGCATTGTTTTCTAAAGCGACATCTAAGCATTCTACTTTAAAAACTATTTTATCAGATTTTTTATTAATAATCTCTTCTAATCTTTCAAAATAATCTTCTTGAGTCCATTGTTCTGTTTTAATATGTAAAAGTTTAAAGTCTTTCCACGTTTGGGTAAAATATTTAGCTGGTTTAGAAAAATGATAAATGTGCATTAAATTATCCGGTGTTTTGATAAAAACAAAACCATCATTTAAAAAATACTTTCTTTCAGGAACATAATTTAATTTTAAACCCGATTCTATTCTTCTCCACTCCTCTCTACATAAAGAATGTAATTCTTCAAACGTATCTAATGCAGTACCACAAAGTTCATCTAAAATTTGATTGCTTTCAATAGTTTCTTCTGTAGAAAAAACTAACTCTAAATTATTCCATTCAAATCCCATCGATAACATTTGATCGATATGGTCTTCATTAGAAGTTACCTTCATAGCATCATATTTATAGAGATAGTCTAGAGTATCATCAACCTCATATAAAGTTTTCATAAGATTTCCTTTGAGTAATTCAGCCTTTAATTCTTTGGCTCTACCCAACATCTTATATGTTCTATATTCTAAATCCTGTGGACCTTCTTTAATCCACACTGGCGTTTTTGTTAGTATTCCCATAATGTATTTATCGAATTACGCCAAGTGATAATTAAAATTAATTAAAAAAATAATTGTAATTTTCTAAAAGAAATATAGCTGATTTTTCAGCATCTTCTAGAGTTCTGTGAATACGGTGTTCTTTTGGAATATCTAAATGATTAGATTTTCTCCACCTGTTTTTTTTATGTTTAAGTATAAACTTAGATCGACCTCTATAGTCAAGTTTTTGAACTATTAATATTTTTCGATGATGTTTTGGATCGATAACCAAAATTCATTACTTCATATCTTTAGATGAGTCTGTCCTAAGTTCTTCTAACTTTTTGTTTGCGTCAGCGACTGTTTCTACAGTGGTTAATCCCCATTGTAGAATAAACCAACTCATTTCTCTTTCGGCCATATTCTTACTAAGCCTTAATCTCTTTCTAATCATCTCCACACCTTTAGCCATAAATTCAGCCTCAGCTTCTCTTGTGGTTCTGTAGTTCATATACCAGTCGTGTTCGTTTACGACATCTTCATATGCCTTACCATGTGGTTCTAATTGTAGATTTATCAGCTCTCTGAATAACTTTTGTGTAGTTTCTCGTTTTGTAGCCATAATTTATATATTATTGTGGTTTTATTATTTCGTCAATGATGCCATATTTTAGTGCTTCTTTTGAGCTTAACCAGAAATCTCTCGATGCATCTTTCTTAACTTGTTCCGGTTTTTTATTACAATATTTTCCTAATAAAACGAATAACTCTTCGTTTACTTTTTGCCATTCTTGCCAATCTATTTCAGCATCTTGAATATTGCCTCTAAATCCACCTGAAGACTGATGTAACATTGTTTGTGAATGCCTTAATGATGCTCTTTTACCTTTTGTTCCTGCTCCTAAAAGTACTGAACCCATAGAAGCTGCCATTCCAGTGTTTACTGTTCTAATATCGCATGGAATGTAATCCATAACATCTACCATTGAAAGTCCAGATTTTACTGACCCACCTGGGGAATCAATGTGCATTGTAATATCTGCATCAGACGTGTTACTTAAAAACATCAATTGAGCTTGAACAATTGTAGACATATTATCATTCACTGGTCCTGCGACCCATAATAATCTATCAACCATTAATCTAGAGAAAATATCCATTTGTGTCATTCTCATTTCTCTTTCTTCTAGAATATATGGTGTTAAAGAGGCTTGTTTATTATATATGTCTAAATTGCTAGAGCTTACGTTATATTCTGATTTTGCAAATCTTTCAAACTCTTTGTCTTTTGGGAAATAATTCATAATTGCTTTTCTATTTGTTTAATTAAATCACATGTTTCATATTCTTCAATCTTAGTGAAATACTCTTTTGCTTTTTTAAGTGATTTCGGATAACCTTCAGGTGGTAAAGTCATCTCATATTCTGCACCTTCGTCATCTATTAATATTGCCATAATTGGATTTTCTGGGTGCTTTTCTACTTTGTTCAATACATACTCTACAATTCTTCTGTAAAATATATCGTATTTTGACATTAGCACCTTATCAAAATCTGCCGCCGACAATTTAGTAGGATTAATGTATATTTTCGGTGGCTCTGGCATTTTGATTTAACTTTGAAACATTAATAAATTTGTTTAGTAATTTTTTGTAATCAGCTTGTTTTGCTTCGACTTTTATTAGACCGTTTACAGCTTCGATATAATCTAATCCTGTGTCAGTTAAAGACATTTGACCATCTACTAAATTAAAGAATGGTGTTTGTAGATTAAATTCATATTCTTCTACACTACCGTCTTCGCTTCTAATTTTATCGACTAATTCAAAATGACGCTCATAAAAATGAATATTATCTGCACAGTGGTAGTAAGTACCTAATTCCAGATCTGGATATTCTTCTAGCAACCAAAGTCTCATATGTTGAAGAACAAAAGAAAAGAAAGGTGCATCGAAAGTAAGTCCATAAAAAATATCGTTGGACCTCATTTGAACCTTCATGTTTAGTTTGTTATTACGAATAAAGAAATTCATGTACATTGTACAAACAAAATCTTTATTGCCTTCAAATTGAAATTTAGGTTGATTTAAAAAAGCAATAGATTGTCTAGTGTTCTTATCAGCTTTAAGTGAATCTAAAGCCCATTGTAATTGTTCACCAAAAAGAAGGGAACCATAATTAGAGTTAATTTCATTTGTACCTGGATTTGTAATATAACTCCAAAAATTAGAGAAATTACCAATGTAATCAACGTCTCTATCTCTATTTAAATACCATGCTAATTCACCTGCAAAGTATTTCCAGTTAAATTTTCTACTTTCAAAATTAGCGATTGTTCTGGTAGGGTCAAAACTTCTTTGATCGATAGTTAACTCTCTAACCTTCATGTCTCTGGGCTGAGACGTATCACCGTATTCTTCGATATCATAAATAATACCTTTAAATTTATTGTTAAATGACATATATTGTGTGTTTAACTATTATACGATTATTTGATAATAAGTTTATCTTCTGACTTATCTTTTCCTATAGTATATGTGCCGCCTTTTACAACTTGACCTTCTAATATAGCGTCGGCAACTATATCTTCAACATATTTTTGAATAGCTCTTTTAATTGGCCTAGCACCATATGCTTGGTCATATCCTTCTTTTGAAAGTAAAACTTTTGCATTCTTATTAAATTTAAAAGTGTAACCCTCTTCTTGCATTCTTTTATTAAATGCTTCTAGTTCAATATCAACTATTTTAAATATATCTTCTGATTTTAATTGGTCAAAAAGAATAATATCGTCTAATCTATTTAAAAACTCTGGACTAAACTTATTCTTTAATTCTTTTTTAATGATAGCATCCATTTTTTTAGATTGCTCTGCGATTGTTGATGCACTAGAAAAACCAATTCCAGTTCCAAAATCAGCTAGTTTTCTAGCACCAACATTTGATGTCATAACAATCATCGTGTTTGTAAAGTCAACGACTCTGCCGTTTGAATCAGTTAATCTTCCTTCATCTAATACTTGTAAGAGAGTGTTAAAAACATCTGGATGTGCTTTTTCAATTTCATCAAATAAAACTACAGAATATGGTTTACGTCTTACTGCTTCTGTCAGTTGACCACCATCTTCATGTCCAACATATCCTGGAGGAGCTCCGATTAAACGACTGACATTAAATTTTTCTTGATATTCTGACATGTCAATTCTAATCATTGCGTCAGTATTTCCAAACAAATATTCTGCTAAAGCTTTTACGGTTTCTGTTTTACCAACACCAGTTGGACCTAAAAACATAAATGAACCACCTGGTTTTTTATGACTTGAAACACCAGTTCTAGACCTTTTAATAACTTTTGATAAAGAATCTACAGCTTCATCTTGGCCGATAATAGACTTTTTGATTTCACTTGCCATATTCTTAATCATCTTCAAATCATCAGTACCCAATTTGTTAACTGGAATTCCAGTTTGACTTGAAACTGTTTCAGCAATATCGTCGATAGTAACTTGTCTCTTTTTAAGTTTAAGTGATTTCTCCCAAACACTAGTTTCTTCAGATACTTTAGTTTCTAAACTAATTTGGTCATCTCTTAATCTAGCTGCTAATTCATAGTCTTGTTTTTCGACAGCTTCTTTTTTACTAATCTTAATAGCCTCAGCTTCTAATTCTAAATCTTTAATATGTTGAGGTATTTTAATTTCTAGTAAATGTGTTCTAGCTCCAGCTTCGTCCATTAAATCAATTGCTTTATCTGGAAGTTCTCGTGATTTAATATATCTTTCACTCATTTTTACACATGCTTCAACTGCAGCTTCTGTATATTCTACTGTATGATAATCCTCGTAGTTATATTTAATTCTTTTTAGAATTTCTATCGTGTCTTCAATCGTCGGTGCATCGATAAAAATTTCTTGGAATCTTCTAGTTAGTGCACCATCATCTTCGATGTTTTCTCTATATTCATCAAGTGTAGTTGCACCAATACACTGCACTTGTCCTCGGGCTAATGCTGGTTTTAAAATATTGGATGCATCTAAAGCACCACTAACACCACCAGCACCCACGATAGTATGTAATTCATCTATAAAAACAATTACATTATCAGAGATTTTAAGTTCCTCTACAATATTTTTCATTCTTTCTTCGAACTCACCTCTGTACTTTGTACCCGCGACGATGGTTGTCATGTTCAAAGAAATTAATCTTTTATTAAGTAAAACTCTTGCAACCTTTTTTTCAACAATGCGCTGAGCGATAGCTTCGACGATTGCTGTTTTACCAACACCTGGGTCTCCTAAAATAATTGGATTGTTTTTCTTTCTACGAGCTAAAATCTGGCAGATTCTATAAATCTCTTTGTCTCTACCAATAATTGGGTCTAATTTACCCTCAGCCGCAGCCATTGTCAAATCTTCTCCAAACTCATCTAAGAATGGTGTTGCTTTCTTTTTAGGAGAACCCTTTCTCCCTTTTTCGTTTTCGTATCCGTCTGCTAATGACATATTGTATAAATAAATTGTTTTACTAAATAACTATTATTATATGTATCAAATTTAATAAGTTTACATATTATCAATTGGCAATATTATCTGCCGCGTAAACTCCAGGTAAAAGCTCTGGTTTATATCTAGCTTTAAATCCAAAACCAGTTACATAACCAACCGCCGCTTTTACAAGTTTATTTGATTTTTTAGTAGGGTCTATATTGTAATCTAAATCGATAGTGTCTATTTCGACACCATGTTCTCTTAGATAAAGTGCAACCTCTACTGATTTTTCACATTCCTTCCAAAGTCTAGTCCACATATCTCTTATTTCTGGTAAAACTTCTTTCTTGTAAATTACATGACAGCCAGTTGAAGATACGTGAAATACTAATGTGGTTGCATATGTGGTTGAACCATTTTTAGTTTGTGAATCACATCCCATATACATTTTAATATCATGATATTTATGTTTATTAAGATATTCTTTAACATATGGAGCCAACTCAAATTGAGATCGATCCGTGAGTTTTTTAAATTTCATTAAGTCTTAAGTATTATACACGATTATACTTATCACTAATTCTTACAATATCATCTTCTCCAAAGTAACTACCTCTTTGAACTTCAATAAAAATTAGTGGAGTTTTGCCCGTGTTTTCGATTGTGTGTTTAGATAATCTAGGTATGGTTAACGTGTCACCTGGTCCACATATAGTATTTATATCATTTAGTGTAAAGATGCCAGTTCCTTCAGTCACACACCACGTTTCATATCTTTTGTAATGGAATTGATATGATAGCTTTTCTCCTGAGTTTACTGTAATTTTTTTAACTTTACAACTATCTTCTTCGTGAATGATTTCGTATGTACCCCACGGACGTTTAGTTGTTTTATGCATTTTCATATTTGAATAGACTTCATCATGTGTAGTCGGTGGTACATACATTGTATCTTTTACTTGTCTAAGTTCGTTTACAGTTCTACTCTTTGCCATCTTTATGATTTTACTAGTTAATATGGTTTCATAAAAAACCACCATGTAGGTTATACGTGGTGGTTTTATTTAGTTTACATATTTTTTAATTTATATAGGCTATGGAGTTAATTTGACAAGGGGGCTGAGATTCTAGGGTGATGTTTATAGTTGATAAGCTCGTAATCGAATTCACCATTTAAAATATCAACATTGCTTAATTTTATTTGAGGTAGAGGATATGCTTCTCTATTTAATTGTTCATATGCTTGATCGACATGATTCTTATATAGATGCACATCACCTAAATTTCCAATTAATTCTCCAGGTTCTAGTCCAGATTCTTCACATAAAAGAAGTAATAATGTTGCGTAAGACGCTATATTAAAGGGTAAACCTAAAAAAGTATCAACACTCCTTTGGTTCCACATCAAAGAAAGCTTACCGTTTACAACATAACATTGGAATCCATAGTGACAGGGTGGCAGAGTCATTTCTGATAACTCACCAACATTCCATGCTGATACCATCAATCTTCTACTATCAGGATTCTCTTTTATATTTTTAATTAGTTCTTTGATTTGGTCTTTACCGCCTTTGTTTATCTCACCCGCAACTGGTGACCATTCTCTCCATTGTTTACCATAGATTGGTCCTAACTCACCATGGATTTCAGCAAATTCACCACCATCTTTAATCATTTCGATAAATTCACCCTGTGTAGCAATATCACCTCCACCAATATAGTGTTCTTGTAAATCTTTGCAATATTTTTTATATGCATCTCCGTTCCAGATATTGCATTTATTGTCTACTAAATATTTAATGTTGGTGTCTCCTTTTAAAAACCACTTTAATTCTGTCATCATAGTTTTGACAGCCATTTTCTTAGTAGTTAGTAGAGGAAACCCATCACTCATTTGATGACGAATCTGTCGGCCGAATATTGATAGTGTGCCTGTCCCAGTTCTGTCTCCTTTTTCTACCGAATTATGTAGAAGAGAACCGAGTAGTCCGCGATACTGTTCTTGAATATCACTCATATTTTGACATTTCCTCTTTAATCATTTGACAGTGGCGATATAGCTCTTCATTTTCAAAAGCCTTAAGTGTCCACCTTAAACCTTCTTTATCACCCATTTGTAACCAACTTTTAAATTCTTCATCAGTTTCAAAATGAGTAATTAATTTTTTTAGCTGCATCAATTCTATATAAGCCCGTTCTAAATCTCTTAAGAATTCTTCTTGATGGTCCATTTGTTTTCAAATTTAGAGTTTAATAATATTTTATTATATTATATGTATTCTTTTTGTTTTTAAAGACAGCTAAAATATCTGTCTCCTCTGTCACATAAGAATGTAACTACAATTCCGGTTGGATTATTTATTTCAATCCATTTTTCAGCAGCTAATATATTTGCACCCGCTGAAATGCCTACAAAAATACCATGTTCTCTAGCAATTTGTCTAGCTCTAGATTTTGCGTCTTCTGTTTTAATTCTAGTAACTTCTGAAACATTTTTCATATCAACTAAGAATTTACTACCATCGCCGATACCTTGTATTCCATGCAAACCTGGTTCTCCACCACTCATAACTGGAGATTCATCTGGTTCGACAGCAATTACCTTCATTCCTGGCCAAACCTTTTGAAGTTGAGGTCCACATCCCATTAAAGTTCCACCAGTTCCTGTTCCGGTTACTAAAGCTTCAACATATCCGTTTCCATTTTTTTGACCATGAAACGATTTGATAATTTCTTTAGCAGTTCCTTCGCTATGTGATTGAATGTTTATCGGATTTGCAAATTGATTACAATTAAACCAACCTCTTTCTTTGCATAATTCGTCTCTAAGTCTAATCGCTTCGTCGAAATCTCCTGGTGGTACTAAAACTAATTGAGCTCCATAATATTGAAGTGTCTTTTTTCTTTCTTCAGACATATTAGTTGGCATAACGATTACACAGTTGTAACCTCTTTCTGCCGCTAGCCAAGCAAAGCTAACGCCCATATTTCCAGAAGTGGCTTCGCATATAGTTCCACCTGGTTTTAGTTCTCCTGATTTTTCTGCTTGATTAATTATCCAACTTGCTGGTCTATCTTTGATCGACCCCGTAGGATTAAAAAGTTCAGCTTTAGCCCATAGCTTATCGCTAATCTTTATCATAGGCGTATTGCCTATATTATCGCTAAGTCTTTGTTGCATTAATACCTATATTCTTCGATGAGTTCTTCAGTAACTTCCATTCCTTCTAAGTACTCTGGATTTCCACCAGCTTCATGGATAGCTGCATAAAGAGCAACGTATTTATCTTCTTCTAGACCAATACTATCATTCCATCCATCTTCTGTTAAAATGTAGAAATTACTTCCATTATCATCTTCTGAATATCTATAAGTGACTGTTTCTCCATCTATTTCTACAACACCTTGGTGTGTTGTCATTTGATATACAATGTCGGCTTCTTCTTTTACAGTAATTTTCATATTATTTGTTTTTAAAATATTTAGTTAAAATGTGAGCTGATTTATAGTTAGTTGCTAATGGTACTTCATGAACATCACAAAGTCTCATAAGCATTGAAATATCTACATCGTGTGGGTGTTTATCGAGTGGGTCTCTGAAGAAAATTACTCCATCAATTTCACCTCTTGTAACCATAGCTCCAATTTCAGCATCGCCGCCCATTGGACCTGAAGCCACCAATTCAACGTGTAAACCTGCATGTTGAATCATAGTTCCCGTAGTTCCAGTACCCACGAGTGCAACATTTTTTTGTTTAAAGAAATCCATTCTTTTCATTACAAAAGCCACCATATCAGCTTTCTTTCCATCGTGTGCAATTAATGCGAGTTTCATTTATTTCTAGATTTAATCTCGTTCTCTAAAATTTTAATATGTTCAGGGTATTTGTCTTGTCTTTGAAAGGCAATAAGATGACATCTTAATTCTTGGTCATTTTTAATTCTAGCAAAATCTTCAAATTCACCATCTTCATTTAAGAAATTAACTAAACCGTCTGGATTAATCATTGCAATAAAACCTTCTTCTATTTCAGATTGAATTTCAGCAAAGTTTACTTCATTAATATTTTCTTGAAATTCTTTTTCTAACGCGTCTTTATCTAAATCACTCATTTGTATTACTTTTTAGAACCTGACATTCCTTTACAAGTGGATTTTTTAAAGCCACTTTACAATAACTATTTACATTTTTTATATTGGTGTAAATTCTTTCTTCACCGCTATGATATCTTACCATAACATTAGAACCTCCCTCTACGTGACTCTTGGGGTTAGTTCTAAAGGACTGATCGACTATATATGACTTACTCATAGTTTTGTCTTCCAAATTTGTTAACTCCACTGACCGATCTAGAAGTACATCGCCAACAAAGTACTTTTGTTGTCTTTGCATCTACCTCTACTATTTCATCACAGCCACCCATATCAGGAGCATATTCACCCCATTTTGAATTTTCAGGGTCATGATTCATGCACTTTAATTTTTTAGTGCCTTTTCTTGAAGATGTTGAATTCATATCAGGTTATTTTAACCTTATATTATGATATTAAGATAAGTTTCAATTCTGGGATAAACCAGTTAACATTTCTTCTAGCTCATCGATTACTGTACTCCACTTGTGTGAAAACGTAATAGTAAATCTATCACAATTTGTCGTTGCAGCGTGAGGCGTTGGGTCGCTTTTATTCCAAAGTGTCTTTTTCATATTCCACCCTTGAATATCCCCAGTTTCTGTAATTTGGCCATTTTCAAATGTTTTAAATACACCATTTCCTGTTTTACTCCAAGTACATATTAGATTGTGTAATCTGATATTTGCGTTGGTGTGCCAACCTATAAAACCACCATTTGGGTATAATGTTGCCAACATGATTTCAGCTTTATTTACTTTAGCTAATTCTTCTTGAACCTCTAAAAATTTATTTGTGATATCGACGCCAACACTCCAGTTATCTGAAACATCGTAACATCTAAAAGATTTAGGTAATACACTAGCTTCTTCGGGAGAACCAATTCCACCATCACCTCTTTCTACTAAATTCCATCCACTTTTATTAGTTAGCTCAATTGCTTGCAATAATTCTTTAATTTTAGTTTCTAACATTTCTTATTATTTTATTTTAAACTTAATATTGTTTGTCAGAGCCATTGTAGAAATCGGCAAAATGTCTAGAAGACCTAACGTTATTTTCAATTTGTGTTTGGTTTAATACTGAGTCATAAATTTTAAATTCATCAAAATACCCTTGGAATGATTTTGCATATAAGTATGAAGAACTACCTGTCGCTCTACCAATACTTGCAAATTCAAAATATTCACCAACACCACTGCTTCCTGAGTACATATTTCCAGTATGGAAGTGATATCCATTACAGTACCATTTTACCGCTCCATCTCCACCAAAATGTTCACAATTAAAAGTTATAGTTAAACAGTTCCATTTATTTACTTCAAATCCATTAGTTGCATCTCTACCATCAACCAATGCAAACTCATCTAAATCAACACCAGTATTGTAGCTAGCACCAAATGAATAGCCATTTTGAGTTGTGGCCTCTGTTCTAAAGGTTAGTGAACCTGGATATATCTCAACATGTTGAATTGTACCAGCGCCGAAAAAGAGAGATTGTCTTCCTTCTCTAGTGGGCTTTAACCAAATCTCATATGTTTTTGCCGCATTAAGAGTATTAGTCATGGCTCTATCAACGTTCCAATAATCTCCAGTTGGAGAGCCGTCAGTTTCACCGCTTCCATCTAAATAAAAACCAACCCCATCGCTATCTTCAGTTTTAGCTGCAGTAAAAGCATCACTGTGTGTACTAGTCCACGAACCAGTAAACCAAGAACCCTCATCTCCATAAATATTTCCAGTTGGTGAAAATTGAAAATCTTGATAGAGTCCACTGATATTGTAAGCTATAGCTGCAGTTGTTAAATGAGGTCTATAACTCATGTTTTCACCCGCTCTCATATAAAATCTTAAATCACGAAGTGTTAGTGCATTTATTTTATCAAATGTTGAGCTAGATGTTCCAAGCTCATTAGTTGCATCTGACATCTGAAGAGCTTGATTTCCGTGCATAAATACAGAATGTCCTTGGTCATTTAAACCATGTATAAGTGCCATTGCTCCAGGTTCATTTCCAAAATTATCAACAGAACCGTATTCTTCTCCGTGTCTTTCTATTAGAATCTGACGACAAATATCGGCTAAATGCATTGGTGAACCTTGAGCATCATAGTAACGTGGCAATCTGGTGCGAAGTTCATCATAACGCCCAGTTCTATTTCTAGGTCCAAGCACTGTAACCATCGATGAGCTCGCAGACCAAATGCCCATAAAAGCACCTTTAGTTGGCCAATTAATTACTGAACTAAGTCGATGAGTACCGTCTTGATTCCAATCATCTGTGGAAGGTAGAGCCCAAGCCACATTTTGATAATAAATATCGTAATATGCTGGACCTTCATTTATTCGAGTATTTATGTCGCCAGTGCCATTGTAGTGATAGTGCCCATCATTATATTGTTGAGTTGGTTGGTCTACAGCGTCTCTCTTATCTCCAGTTCCTAGGCCATACATGCCTTCAAAAGTCGTTCTACCTAGATTTTGATTTGTGGTGCCGTACCACCATAGATAGTTGTTGTGCGCGTCATTATTATACATTAATTGGGTTGTGTTTTTCTTCTTATTATATATTTGTCTAGTTAATCTCTTTGACCCTATTTAAGTCTAAAATTAATTTACGTTTTGGTCTACTCTCATTAGTCTCTAGTCCCCTGGGGAAATTTAGGAAATTTTAAGTTCCGCGCACCCCAAGGAAATTTTATAGAAACCCATTAAAACCAGATCTGGAACACCAGGAACCCCGAAACCTTTGACTCTCTCTGAAAATACCAACGGGACTATTTGGAACCCCTGGAGACTTTGAGCCTCTTTTTAATACCGGCGACACTGGGGAGTCCAGTAGTCCGATTTCGCGGGTGGGGTTTAAATCCATTCCAGTCTCTCTGCCCTCTGATGGGTCTGAGGTAACTGATTGATTACCAACGGGTTATACTGAGTTATCTGAGTTCACTGAGTACCATGATGGGTCTGAGGACCTCAAAGACAGACACGCGCACGTGATGAGGTGTGTGTTTGCGCGCACGTTTGAGTCTTGACGCGATTTTTAAGTAATCGCGTTGGTAGTGAAAGGGCCTTCATCATGTCTCCCCCGGGGGCCCAGAATTTTTTAAAGAGTACCCAACGCGAATTCTCTGGAAAAAGAGCCCTAGACTCACTGGCCCCGGGGTGTGATAGTTGCCGTGCAAATGCGACAAACTTTAAGTCGCTATAGCTATTATACCTTTTACTCTTTGTGGACCCTTAAATCGCGCGCTTCCCCGGGGGCTCATAAAAAATAAAATCTTTCTCTGGGTCCCAGGGTTAATTTGCGCTTCTGGTCACCTGGAGTCATGGAGCTCTCTGAGACCCTGAATACATGGAGACCCATACGTGGATTGGTACATGGGATGAATTGTCTCTTTGGTCTCTAATTAGTCTTTGTCACTCTATGGTACCCAGATCTATATAGTCTTTGGTCACCTAATTCACCCTAGAGCTTAGGCGCCTAAGGCTGGTAGCTCTCTGGTCTCTGAGTCTTGTTTGGTCTCTCTAGTCTATATAGTCTATATGCTCCATATGGCTTGGTTTGTGTATCAAGTGTTTAGTGTGGTGGTGCGCGCAGTAGTCAATGTGATTGGATGACTCTTTTTAGTTGGCAGTAGTAATTAGCGTTGGTGCTTGCAGGCGCTCGCAGGTAAGCTCCGGGAGCGCTCTTGGGAAGCGCTCTGGGCTAAGCTCCCAGAAGCTTACTGGGGTTAGCTTGGGGGAGCTTCTCTGGGAAGTTGTCCTGGGAAGCTTCTGGGGGACTTGTCTGGGGCAACTGCTTGGCAGCCAATAAGTTACTGGGGGCTTGACAGTACTCCTTATATTATAGTGAAATTTTGACTTTTGTTTCAGAGCTAAATCGCAAATGTTCGTAACTTTTATTAAAATAATTAGCCCTGGATTTTTTTATGTCAAAGATTTGTGGTATATTAGTACTGTAATTAAAAAGCTAAAACCTATGTATATCAAAGAACACTATGACAAACATTCCGATGCCACTACCTTCTCTATTGAGCAAGCTATAGGTGGTAAAATGCACCGCTTCCATACTAGTGAGTATGGCTTTAAATGGGACGTTGAGTATGAATACCGAGTAATCACTAAGTGTGTTGCTGGTTTCTTTACTATCTCTGATGGTAAGTCTACCCTACAGAACTTGGTTGGTCGATACCAAAAGAATGCTCTCCATACTATAGAGCTTAAGTCTACCCACCCTGAATCAGATGTATACCTGACTGCTTTGGCCCTTAAGGCTGGTAAGTTTGTTACTGTAGCTAACTGTATCTTGGAGAACATTAAGATTGGTACTATCCATAGTTGCTTCCCTAAGATGGCCGATCATGGTCACTGGAATGCTATTGGCTCTAAGACTTGGGCTGATAATGCCTATAAGCTAGAGGACTCATTTAAGAACATCACTCTAGTAGAGGCCTAAACTTTTTCGAAAATAAATGCTCCTGGATTTTGGGTTGTCATTTATTTTTGGTATATTTACCCTGTAATTAATCGTTAAACATAATAAACATATGAAAATTAGTAATTTTGATCGCGCGACAGCTCGCGTACTTCGTGAAGAGATGAATCAGGCCTTTAAGTCTATTGAGGCTAAGTATGGTATTACTCTCTCCGCCGGAAACATTTCCTTCAGTAATAATGAAGCTAGTATTAAAGTTAAAGCCAATACTATTGGTGACAACGGTCAAGTAGAGACCAAAGAAGCCCGTAACTGGGGATTGTATGCTGACCATAATGGTCTCGGTGACCTTAAAGTTGGTGATACTATTGACCTTCAAGGTAAATCATTTACCATTAAAGGTTGGAACACTCGAGCTCGAAAGTCTCCTATTCAGATTGAAGATGCTCAAGGCCGTGGCTACAAGTGTAGCGTAAGCATGGTTAAGATGTATAACCGAGAGCTTATCGGCTAATCTGTTCGCAAATTGTTAATAAGTTTGACAGCCCAGATTTTGGGTTGTCATTCTTTTTTTGTATATTAGTAGTATAGATTGGAGGTCAGTCCTCCACAAGGGCGTAGCTTTTCGACGGAGCTGGAAGAGTAGACTCCGCCCTACTTTTTTAAAAAAAAAAGAATTTTAAAATAATTTGAAAATAATTAGCTCCAGATTTTTTTATGTCAAAAATTTGTGGTATATTAGTACTGTAATTAAAAGTTAAAGATATGCCTTATATAACAAAAGAACAAGTTAAGTCTAAAAGAGCTGCCCTGAAGAAGGCTCTTCCCCAGTACAAATTGTCTATTACCACTGAGCACTATAGTGGAATTAAAGTTGCCATTATGAATGGACCAACTGACTTTGGTACTGAGTATACCCAATTGAATCCCTATATTGATTATAGAGAAGAGAGGTATAATAGAGATACTGATGAATATGAAAACCAACCCTTAATCGCTGATGTGATGGAGGTTATTATGCCTATTCTTAATGAAGGTATAGGTGAAGGTTTCGAAGATAGTGACTATGGCCATGTACCTGATTATTATACTTGGGTTCAAATTGGTAAATGGGACACTCCTTATACTGTTAAATAATTGTTCGTAACTTTACGCGCCCAGATTTTTTTATATCAAAAGAATCACGTATATTAGTACTGTAATTAAAAGCTGAAGATAATATGACTACACTGACCATTGAAACCCAATACTATGAAAACTACAACGTTGGTCCTGAGGGATTTAACGAGTATGGCGATAAGCAACCTCACTGGAAACCTAAAGGTGGACATGAGTTTGTGATCGAGAACTTTGATGCTGATTTCCTTTTCTATGATGAGGTTAATACCATCGAGGCTATTAAGAAGCTTATTAGCAACCAGAACAGTGTTGCTGAAAAGTTCGAATACATAAGTCATGACGTGTCTTTTGGAGACCCATCTAAGCTTAAGAATGATGAATTTCTTGCTGTCTTTAATGAAACAAAAGCAGCCTAACCACGTATAATAATTAAATTAAAAGCAATATGCCACAATTAACAACTCTTTCAACTACGGAACTCGAAAACCGTAAATCTATGACTCGTAATTCTCAGTCTCTTCGTAAGACTGTTGCTGTTCGAGACATTAACCTCGTAGATGACACTACTATTGAATACCAAGGTAAGCGTCTAGAGATTACACCTGATGCCTTTAAGAATCTGATTAAATTGATCGGTATGTCTAAGGCGTTTGCTTCTAAATTTGAATCTCTATTCAACCCTGAGACTAAAGCTAAATTTATCAATCAGATGAAGAATGCTTTGGCTGCCCAATTGAATGAGATTACTATGATTGTTTCGCCAACTTCTAAGAAAGTTGTTGGTTTCAGCAAACAAGCTACTGACCTCATCTCGCATGATCGTTTTATTAACCTTGCCGATCAAATCATTGATAAGCACGGTTTTGAAGTTACCAACTGGGGTATTGATGGTAACAAAGGTTCAGTTATTGTTAACGCTGTAAATCCGAAAGCTCAATTTGACCTTGGAGGTCTTGGTTTGAGTGATGAGGTCTTCTCAGCCGGTTTGACTCTTAAGAATTCACCTCTTGGTGGTATTCAAGTTATGCCTTACGTAAATCGTATGTGGTGTACTAATGGTCTTACTACTGCTTTGGCTAATGAAGCATACTCATTGACTAACCTCAGCCAAGAATCTATGGAGAACTTCTTCCAGCATATGAATCAGTTGCAGTCTAATGGTTTTGTACCTACTGACTTTGCTAACACTGTGAAATTGGCTACTGAAACTCCTGCTTCTCTTTGGGAAATGGAACGAGCACACAATATTGTTAAGCGTGCTGCTGGTGATGCTGCTGACTCGTGGATCCCACTAAATCACAATTACGGTGAGTATACTAAGATGAACATGAATCCGCAAGATTTTACCTCAGCTCAGAAGAAGAACGCACGTACCGACCAATCAATTTGGTCATTGGTAAACGGTGTTACTCACTGTGCAACCCATGCACCTGAGAACTTGGCCTTCAACATGACTGACCGAGACTCTACTGAAATGATGGTTCAAGCAGGTAATATTCTTGGTAAAGATTTCGATCTTGGTAACCAAATGCCTTCACCATTTGCAACGAATGCACACCTAGATGCACAAGCTCAAGTAGGAGCGTTGCTTAACTAATCAGGGAGTATAGTTGACGCAGACATACCTCGAGCTCTATAGTCGTAAGGCGTTAAACTTAAGTCCCTTCCCAGCTGGCCTCTCTTAGAGGTCAGCTTTTTTTTGAAAATAATTAGCCTCAGATTTTTTATTGTCAACTTTTTGTGGTATATTAGCTATGTAAGTTAATTAATAAACCCCTTATATAATGATTGAGTTTTTTACCGCTCCTATTTGTTTTAGCCTTCTTGAATTTGTTCTGTTGTGGGTTGGCGTGCAGCTTATG
>Ga0181380_1000196_pt1 | contig 27432 bp, 13 predicted proteins | sample 3SPOviralmetaG_FD_130116 | JGI IMG/M metagenome (GOLD analysis project Ga0181380, IMG submission 130116) | Marine viral communities from the oligotrophic San Pedro Time Series (SPOT) site, San Pedro Channel, CA, USA - 3 SPOT_SRF_2009-08-19 | ecosystem: Environmental > Aquatic > Marine > Strait... | reverse complement strand
AGGGTGCATTAATTCTTGTACTCCGATATCAAGAGGAAACATCTCGGGATACCTTTCTTTAATTGCTATGTCTGATAAAACTCCAACTAAAGCCATATATATATTATTATTATTATATATTATATTTTTTCTTCTATTTTTTTAAATCTTCTGTTAGAATAAATTCATCTAATTTTCTTCGGAACATGGAAGGGTGTTCTTTTTTTTTATGTAAATCAATAAATAAAAATGGATAGTCAGTTCCATCTCCTATTGCCGTATCATATACTTTATTAAATAATTCTTCATCTATCTCTCCGCTTACACTTTCTGCAACATCTTTCATCTCCTGTTTATCTTTTGTTTTAAATAAAAGCATACTGGTACATTGATTTCTTATTACTTTATTTAAACCACCTGTTTGACATTTGAAAGATTGTATCATAAAAAAGAGAGATACACCTATTGCCCCCCCTTCTTTTAGTTGCCCTACATGTCTTGAATAAGTTGATAATCCATTTAATTTTCTTGGGCGTGAATAAATGCCCGACCCTAACATATCATCAAAAATTACTGCAATACGAGGTTTCTCTCCGTTCCATCTATGTTCAGGTCTTTGAAAATGATTATCATCACTAAAAAATTGTAATAATAAATCATCATCTAAATATTTTCCATCTTTTAAATCTTTCATTAGTTTATTATATCTTTTTAATTCATCTTTGTATCTCTCTAAATCTTCGGCTTCTGCTTTTACTATATTTTTTATTTTATCTATTACACTGGGGTCATCTACATCTTCAAAAGTATGCTCTATTTTTAGGCGGTCTAATAATTCTTTGTTACTGTTCATAGTAGGACTAACAGCAATGCAATAATCAAATTTCATCTGTTCTATTAAATTAACAATTGCGGTGGATTTGCCTGATGCTCTTTTACCTACAGCAACACATACTTGGTGCATCTTCGGCATAAATCTATCGGTTTCATATAAACCTGACTCACTTTTTGGCGGTACAATTTTTAAGTTAGGTATTTTTGTAGTCTTCATAACTAATATATAATAATATAATTAAATATAATTATTATTCCAGCCAAATTATGTCTTTTGGTAAATTCATTTTATAACAATAGTAAAAACAATCAAAATTACATGCATTCTTCCAACCTTCAACAGGTTTTCCATCAACTAATTTTAAGAAATGTATTCTTTTTCTTGGAATGATAATTTGTAATCCTTTATCTTTAAAATTCTCTCTAAAATAAGATGTACAGATTTTACTTGCAGGTATAATAATAATAAAAGGTTTATCAAGTTCTGCTAATTTATTTAGAACTTTTTTGCTATGACTAAATGGCGGATTTGATACTATAATATCCCATTCGTCAGGTGGGTCTGTAAAGAAATCTCTTTCTTCATGTATTACATCAAAACCTAATTCTGTTAAATATTTTCCACTTTCTCCATCTCCATAAAATGCTTCCCATATCTTTTTTTTTGGAATATAATCTTTAATATTTTCCCAAGCGTATTTTGGTGTCATATAATCGTCGTGCTTTGTAAATGTTTTTGTGTGGAAACCAGCCATATTAATATATATTTAAATTTTATTTTTTTTTAATAATGTCTTCTCATTATACTATTTTGATTAATAAAACCTCCTCCAAACATTCCTTCATATTGACTTTTTAATAATTTTTGTTCAGGTGTAAGCATAGGTCTTTGTTGTTGAATTGGCGGAGGTATAGGTTCTTGTACCGGTTCTTGTACTGGTTCTTGTACTTGTACTGGTTCTTTCTTTTTTCTCGTTATTCTTTTAACAAAAACAACATTATCATTTGGTTCAAATTCATCTGTATCGTCGCTACTTTGTTCAACCACAATTTTCGTTTTCTTTTTACCTTTTGGTTTTACTTTCTTTTCAACTACTTCTTTTACAACAGCAGGTTCGGGGTATGGGAGTTCCTCCCCTACAACCCCCTCATCATGTTCCTCCCCTACAACCTCATCATTGAGAGAAGGTGCGGAAACTGGTTTCTGCGTTTGATTATGTTTTTCTTTTATATTTTTTGCTTTTTGCTCTATTTTATTTGCATAGTTAAGTAGCCTCATTGCATTCGCTTTTTCTCTCGCTTTTGATAATCTTTCTAATGCTTCTGGTGTCATTTCTTTTCTTGGCGTACCATTTTTATTAAGCCTTGTTGGTTTGACTTTTTCGGTGGATAATGACTCTTCCAACTTTTTAGAAGAGGCTTCTTCTACATTTGTAGAAACAGGGGTTTCTAAATCTGTCATTTATTATAATTAAAGAAAAAAATTATTAAAATAAACATTAATTAAAAAAGGGGAGTGGAAGGTGGAGGGGGAGGGTTATATTTCACTTCCTATATATTTATATATTATATTTTACAATATTTTATTTTTTATTTTTATAGAATTCTATATAACCCTCCACACCCTCCACTCTATACACTATAATAATAATAATAATAATAATAATAATAATATATATAGTAAATAGGTAAGGAAGATGAAAAAAGTAAAAAAAAATAGAGTGGAGGGTAACCCCCACTGACCCCTTTTAACCCTCCACAGTATACACACATTAATAAATTAATAAAGTATAAAAATTTCCACTATTTTTTTTCTTATAACTAACTTTATCATCATAAGTTTTAAGGCGAGTACCAAATTTGGTAAGTGAAGGTTTAGAATTCATATTATTACCACACATTTCATAATATCTGATAAACTCCCTGTATAAATCCATAGCCTTCATATTACTTTTAAACACATGATCAATATCTGTATCATCTGCTTCTTGTTTCCAATAATTAATAAATTCTGCAACAACATCTACATTATGTTCTTTCATTATATCCATAATTTTATTATTCTGTCTATCTCTTGCTAGATCAAAGTTAGATAAATCACGATTTATTAATTCTTCATAAAACTTTCTCATAATAACATCATCATTGAGAGCAGAAGCAAGATTTTTAAAATATTCAACATTACCTTTCATTTTACTACTTGTATTAAAAACCATAAACCGTCTATCACCTTCTTCTAATTTTATACAATTAAGATTATTAGTAGTAATAATATAATTTAAATAATCAGTAATTTGAAAAGCATCAATATTTTTCTTTTCCATTTCCATATTTTTACCTGTAATAGATTCTTTAATGACTTCATTCAAATCATATGTTTCTTTACCACTTGCTTCATTTAGAACACATAGCAGTTTTCCTTGAGAATTAGTGAATCTACCAAATACTTTATCTGTTTTACATGTAATAATCATTTTATTAAGACCAATAATTTTTTTAAGGAAATCTTCAGCAATCATACTTTTACCAGTTCCAAATTGTTTATCATAAAGAACAACAGCAACTTCTGTTTTTTTATGTGGAAACTGAACAATATGAGCCAACCAATTCATAAACCATTCAATATCTTTCTCATCTTCTTTTAATAAAGTTTTTATATGTAAATGTAATAAAGAAGTGTCAGCACTTACATCTAATGGGATACTTTTAATAGGAAAATCATTCCATAAATTAAATGTATTTTTAGGACACATATTCATTGTAGGATAGTAATCCACATTATTATAAAATCTAATATCTTCATCACTTAACCATTTTACTATAAAAGGTTTTTGAACCATTATTATTTCTTTACCTGATTGTTTAGATACCCAATAATGCAAATGTTGATATGCAACACCAAAATCACTTCTTTTATATAAAACATAATCATTCTTTTTAGTTTCTACAAACATTGTAGGAGATAAAATTTTAGCAAAATATTTTTCAAAATATTTTTTTTTATAATCATAAGATTGTGCTAAATTAAATATTTTAATATTAAAGTCTTGTGAATCTAATACCGCTAAATCTTCAGTATCAACAGCATCTTTGAATGGTTTAATAATAAATTTAATATTTTCAAAATTAATAAAAACTTTATCGTTATGACTTAAAGAGAATTTAGTTTCATTAATAGTATTAACTAACTCATCAGCACCATCTTGTTTTAGTATTTGAAAACCATCATAGTTATATGATGTAATAGTAAAATTATATTTTTTAACAATTTCAAAACATTTCATAATAATTAATGTTTCGTATTCTTGTAGTATAATAGACAAGAGTTTTGAAGGTTTAATAATAAATTTTTTTGCATCAAATGATTTACCTTGTTTTTTCTTTGCTTTTTCAAATCTTCTATTTGATTCATAGGAAATAATATCCTTGAATCTTTTATCACTATTTATAATTAAAGTTGTATTAAATTGAATTTCATTAATAAAATCAGTAATAAATTTTGGTAAATCGCAATCAATATTAAATTCTTTTCTCCATAACTCTATAGAACCACCATAAAGTATTCTTGTTATAAGATTTTTAACAATATCTTTTTTATCATATTTGGTTTTACTATTTTTATTATATTCGTCAATTAAATTTTCATCAATATTAAATAAATCAATAACTTCATCTCTGTTCTCACAATAGTATTTTAAATTATCAATATCATAAAAATCATTTGTTCTACATATATCTAATAGTACATTGCAATGACAATTGACGATATCTACATCGTATTCAGTATCTTTAAACAAAGCACTTCTAATAGCGTTCCACATAATAGTAGAACTTCTAACTTTATGGTTTTTAACAAAAAATCTACCATAATTGTAATATTTAATATATTTAATCTCAATACCTGATTCTTTATATAAATCACAATAATTTCTAACTTCATCTCTTTGTGAAGTCCATATATCAGGGTGCGTCCATATATTCTCAATCAAATCCTTGTTAGGATATTCTTTTAATATAAAAGTGTTTGGCGACATTTATATATACATATATATTTTATTATTTTTTTAAATCAATTTTAAAAGAATAATATAATTATTTTTAACAGATATATTTTTTAAAAATAAATTTATTTGTTTTCAATATCGTATGAGTTAAGAATGGTTTTTAAATCAGTACCTCTATTATTACTAATTTCTTTTAATTTGTCTAAATTGTTTCTAAAGTGATTCACAATAATTTTAAAGTATTTGCCTTCTCCTATTTGTTTAAATGTTGCTTTTTGTAAATGATAAGCAATAGAAGATTTATTAGGAATAAAAACACCACAATCTAAATTATATTTTTGACAACCAATAACTCTTCTAACAGCAACAATAAAATTAGTGTCAGTAATATTATTAACCTTTTGCCCATACCCATGTTCTTTACCATCACCAACCTCAATATTAGCAGTTTTATAAACATTTCGTATAAATGTAACCTTTTTTTTGGTATTTTGAAGCCACATATAATTAGTGTTCATATCTACAGCATCTTTTTTTCTTGTAATAATTGTAAAATCTAAATCTTGATTTCTAACTTGTAAATTAATTAATAAATAATTAATTATATAATCAGTCCATTCGTTTTTATCAAATAAATAATTCATATATTCTACTATATCATCGTAAGAAGGTAAATTTTCTTTTAATTCAACATTTTTAATTTTAACATCTTCAACAAGTTTATCTTTATCTTGTTTGCGTTTTTTTTCTAATAGTGTAACACTTAAATTATTATTTTTTCTAATTAACAAAGCAATATTTAAAAGAGCCTGTGAGTTATTTTTATTATCAATTTCATTTAATAATTCCATAATTTTCTTCTCACTTGTATCCTGTATAGGTTTCCCTGTAAGTTTAAATAATTTATTATATTGAATTCTATATTGTTTTTTTGTAGCATCGCTTTTATCTTTAATGGTATCCATAAATGTTTCGTATTCAGACATTTTATATTATATATATAACATAATATTTTTTTAAATCAATTTAATTTTAAAATAATTAATTATTTTAAATTTCCTAAATTATAAATTAATGCATATAAAACACGAATAAGATTACTAAAATAGTTAACATTATCTTTATAATTTTTAGTTTTTAATCGTTTAAGTTGAGAGAAATGTAATTTAATTCTTTTAGTTATATTATTTATTCTCTCTAAAATAATTGTTCTATTTTCATTTTTTTTAACTAATTTAAAAATTGTAATTAATTCTTTAATTATTTTAATTCTTGTTTCGTTTGTAATTAATTCAGGAAATTCAGTATCATAATTTAATTTTATTTTTAATTCATTAGATTTATCTAACTCATCTTGCAGTTGATTAATAGTTGTATAAATTTTATTTTTAATCTCTCTTTTCATTTACAATTTATAAATATTTTAATCTTTAATATATATATTTATAAATATATAATGAAACTTGAAAAAGTTGTTAAGAGCGATGCTAAAGGTAAAAAATGGAGTGCCATCTTCTGTATGTGTGAAGGTAAGTCGTGTTGTAAAGATGCTGATAAAAAAAAAATACACTTTGGGGCAACTGGCTATCTTGATTATACAATAGGTGCTACAGACCAACAAAAAAAATCTTATTTAGCAAGACACGCAACAGGAAAAAATGCTAAACCTGATACAGCAAATGCATTATCTTACCATATACTTTGGAATACTAAATCTCGTGAAAATAACATAATGCTTTTTAAAAAAAAATATAATGTTTAAATATAGTAAATGAAAGGAAATCTTGTAAAATTTAATGACGATGGAACGAAATGTAAGAATGATATAAATTATTTAAGAAACCATCCTGAATGTGGAGTGCCTTTTATTGAAGACAAACCATTTACTCCAGTAAAACCTCCAAAACCCATAATACCACCTATTCCAGTAAAACCAGTAAATCCTTCACAAAAATTTAATCCATACAAGAGAGATTTTAATATAAATACTTTTGAACCGATAGAAGATAAACCTGAAATTTCACAAGCCCCTACTATAGGCAGTCCTGCAAAAATAGGTAAAGTAATAAGATTAGGTATAGAACAAGTATTACCTCAAGATTTTACAAATTTTCAAGAAACAGGAAGAAGACTGCGAATTGAAAATTTACAAAATGAAACAATACCAAGCATGGAGTTTTTAATTCCAAAAATAGGACATACAGCATATAGTAGAGCATCAACACGAGAAATTACAGCACCTGAACCTTTGGGTGAGATAGAATTAGAAGATTTTGGAGCAGGTACAGGTATTCAAAATCAAGAACCACGATCTATTTTACGCTCTACAAGAATTAGACCATTACCTGACCCTCGGGATACAGAATTTAATATAACAGATTTACCTCAAGATATAAAAGAGAATATTATTAGTAAAACTCAAGAAGAAAAACTAAATATTACTGATTTACCTGAAGAAATATTAGAGCGTATGATTAGTGAAACAGGACAAGTACCCAGTAAAATTGATGTAGAGAGGTTAAAAAATGATTTAATAGAATTAGAAAATTTAGTACAAGAGAACCAAGAAGAATATAATTTAAGTAGGAATTTAATGATACAAAATCTTAATGAAGGAAATGACGAATTAAATGAAGTGTTAATGAGATTTATGGTAAATCATAATTTGAATGAACGAAATGTTATTAAATTAAGAAATCAAATAAAACAATATCAAAGAGAAAGAACACAAAGAAGAGTATTAAGTCCAAGAAGACCAAACCTTCGTGCTATTCTTAAACCAAGAGGTATGACAGATAAAGAAGTAATGGATACACGAATACAACAATTAACAAGAAACTCCACAGATGAAGACGCAAAATTAATAGAAAGTCAAATAAAAGAACAAACAAGACGAATGACATTATCAAAAAGAAGAGTTCCAGTTCCTGATGTAGAAGGTACTGAATTAGTTGCTATTGAACCTGAAAAAGAAGAAATACTAATAACTCGTGAAGCAGAGCGTTTTGTAAGAGCAGGAAGACCACAAATTTCACAAAGAGAAGCAGAACAAATAGCAGACAAATTTCAAGAGAAAGGGATAAATCGTAGTAGAACATTACAAATATTAGAGGAATATGGTTTATATGATGCACAGTATGAATTTGAATTACAAGGAATAGCAGACCCTCAAGAGAGGGCGTCTTTAAGAAGAATGAAAGCACAGAGAATACTTGAAAGTGAAGCACAAGCACGAACAAGAGATACAAATTTATTACCTGAAAGTAGTTTTGAGATTGAAGCGAGAGAAGACGCACCACTAACAGGACGATCAAGAGGTGTAAAAGCATATGATAAAGTCGCTGGTAAATTACCTGAAGAATTACGAACTTTGGCTGGTAGTGTTAAGAAAAATGCACAAGAATTTAGTAAGAACATAACTACAAAAAGTTTAGAAGCAAGACAAACAATAAGTGCAAAAACTACTAGAGTATTCGGACAAAAATATAGTAAAATTATAAAAGAAAATGAAGTAGAATTATCTAATACAAGACCGCAAGAAATAAATGCACCTGAAGGAAATATAAATATACAAGTTCCAAGAACCGAAGATATAACAGGTATTCGTCCAAATGATTTAGAAGCGATTGAATTTAATGTTTTAGGTAGCGCATATGCAGAATCATTTAATGTTTCAAGACCAAAATTAACTTATGCACAAAGATTTAAAAGAGGTATGTTTTCAAGAGAAGCAGGGATAGGAGGGGTGGGAGCAATTGGCGGAATTGCAACGGGTTTCTTAACAGCAAAAGCAATGGCTGATGCAGGAATTGATAATACAGCATTAATTGGTGCAGGTTCAGGAGCAGTTGGAGGTATGACATCAAGAATTTTAACAATGGCTGGTACAAGAATGCTGACACGAACTTCTGTAGAAGTAGGAACAGAAACACTTGCACGAGTTGCATTAAGATCAGGAACTTCAGTTTTGCGAGGAGGTTTAGAAGGTGGTGTAATAGGTGTAGTTTTAATGCCTGTAGATATTGCCCTAAATAATGCTTTTGTAAATGGTGGTATGTCGCATTTAGGAGCAAATTTAACAAGTGGAGCATTAGTGGGGGCAACAGGTACTGCTTTAGGAGGAATTGCACTTGCCTCTTTAGGTGCAGGACCTGAAACTATGGGAGCAAGTTTAGTAGTGGGTGCAATAGCAATGGGTGTAACAAGTATCATAGGGGCAATAACTGGGGCAAACCAAGATGCAGAAGAAGAAAAACAAAGACAAGAAGTAGCAACATTAAAATCAACAGCGAAAGCAAGAAAACGATTATTACAAACTTTACCAAATTTTGATTATGATTATCGTAAAGCATACGAAGCATTTGCAGATAAAAGTTCTTTAGGTTTAACAGAAGACAATTGGGCATCTTTTAATACTTCTTCAGCAGATTTATTTACTGCAAGACCGAAATCAAAAACTACTCCTGATACAGGTGGAATTACTGGAGAACAATCAGACGATGATAAAAAAGTGAATAGATTAATAACTCAATATGTAAAACATACTTTAATTAATAAAGCGTGTGGTTCAGATAATGATTGTACTTCATTAAAACAACATGATAAAGGAGCATTAACAGATGAAGAAACAGAATTTTTAAATGATAAAACAGCCTCAACATGGAAGGAACAATCAGATATGCAAGTTGAAATGTCTTTTCAAGAATTAAACTATACAAGACATAGAATAGCTAATGCTCAATCGCAGATGCTTACTGCTTGGTCTAATAAACAACAAGTAGCAAATGATTTAGATCCTTATATTGTAGAAACAGCATATTTAGATAAATCATTTAGAGAGAAATATGAATTAGCGTTAAAATTAGATGCACAACAACAAGTAGTAGATGCTTATCAACAAGGACAAACTAAATTAGATAGACTGCCTAAAAATATAAGAGATATGGCGAATTTAGATCCGGATTTTGATGCTGAAATACATAGATATTATACAGCGATAGAACAAACATCAGAAGATTTAGATGTAACAATTCCTCAACTTATACAATTACAAGGATTAGAAGGAAAGGAACAAACAAATACATATAAACAAATGCAATTTGATAATTTAAAACAAAATGAAAATGTAGTAGATGAAGCAAAAGAAGTTGCGACTGAAGATGATGCAATTAGAAAAGCAGAATTTTATGATATAGACCAAGCATTTATGGAAACAGACCCAACAAGAATTAGCACATGGCATCCAACAGATAGTCAAATTTTACAAGCCCATAGTGCAGGAATGAATTTAAATGAATATGTTGCTTTTATGCATCAACTCGCATTAGGTAAAGATGGTGATTTTAGTAAATTACCACAATATAGCGATGATATTAAACTGATAAGTGGGTTAGAAGATTTTACACATTTCCAAGATGAATTACAATTAGCAGGTTACAGAAAAGATTTATATTTATATGACCCACAAACAAGAGATTTTACATTAAATCCAAATGTAACAAACTCTGCAATTCCATCAACACAAAATAAATTTATAAGTAGATATACACCTAAATATTTATCAAAAGCAAGAACAGAATATGCTGATATGATACATGGATTAAATGAAGAAAATCAAAATGCGATTAATAATTATAATACAAAATTAATGAGAGAACTATCAAGTTATGGAAAACATTATGATAGTATAGTTGCAGATATAAATAATGAAAGATTATATGAAGGTAGAACAGATTTATTATACTATCATGTACAAGATATTTATGATAATAATAAATTAGAATTTAATGCTTTATCAGATAAATTACAATCTTCTAATGAATTAAAATCTTCTAATGAATTAAAATCTTCTTCTAATAATAGAAGACAATTAATACCAAATAATCAACAACAAGTAAATATAAAAGAGAAATATGTACTTGATGATAATGAATACGATGCTGTTAAAAATGATTTAACAAGTAAAAATATAACTACTCCAACAGAAAGTCAAATGTATCAAGCAGTTCAAGAAGTAAAAACTTCTACTGCATCTGCTCCACCGATGGCGAGTTAGTTTGTTCTTTTAATAATCTTCTATTAATAACTCTTATCTTTTGTAGGTTATCAATATGTTCCTTATTTTTTATATAATATTCTTTACTATAATTAGATATTTTTTCTTTATTTTTTTCATAATATTCTTTTTTAACAGATTTAATATGTTCGTAGTTGTCTTTTACATATTGTTTATTATGCTCTTTTCTTTTAAAAGTATATTTTTTAATTTTTTCTTTATTATCTTGATAATATTCTTTATCCGTTCTTAAAGGAATATGTATATTTACACAATTATTATTATTTTTAATAAATTCTCTCTCAATTTTATGTAAATCAAATTTATTTTCACAAGGACATTCAAGTAACAGATCCATTCTAACATCATTATATTTTTGAAATAAAATTTTAGAACTACAATTATTTTTTTTACAAGTATGTTTTCTTTTTCTCTCTTTTAATGTTTGTGTAGTAGAACCAATATAAATTTCATCACCTTCAGGCGACCATAATTTATAAATTTTAGAATTGCTATAATTAGGCATCTATTTATAAAATTGAAATATTTTTTTTTTAAATAACTAACTTATTTTTTTTATTTTTTAATTTAATTTTTTTACATTGAAATAAATCGGGTTGTTTTAAACAAATATCTTCTATCAGTTGTTGTTGTGATACAGTGGGTTTTTTTATAATTTCTAAAGAACTAAATTCTTTGCTTGGAATAATAATATCAGGTTCATTAGATAAAGGAAGCATATCTTGACTTGGTAAAAAATTAGTAATATTATGAGAACCAAACCATGTATTTAAACTATCGGTTTGAGGGACAACACGAATTTTATTAGCATGACTATATAATGAATTAGCAAATGAAACAGTATCAAATGTATTAGTTCTATAAACAATACTTTTGGATGTGTTAGATTTTGGAATTGATGTTAAACTAAATATAGTTTCGCCAGCATTAAAAACAACGGCTTTTTCATCATTTGTTCTTCCAATATATTCTCCTATCGTGCCACCTAGACTATGGCCCGTGAGGTCTAAATTATCATATTTATTTTTTACAAAATTATAATGATTTTGTGCTTCTATAAATCTTGGATGAGGTGTATTAGTTCTATGTTGTCCAGCCAAAATTGAAGCATCAGCATTTAGATCACTTAAATTAGTTGGTCTTGTACCACGAAATGCTAAAATAGCACTTCCATCAGGTCTAACAAAAGTTGAAGCATTATCATTAGAGTATTCAGGATCAAATGTATAATTCTCCAAATAAGTATCTAATGCTTTCTGTATTTTTTCAGCATCGTTACGATTATCATAATAATCATATGATAGTTGTGATGCAACAGAGTATTCCATATCTTCTTTAGGCATACTATCTAATATTTCTTCTTCGTTACTCATTTAGTATATTATTATACAATATTATTATTTAATTCTATATTTTGTCTTTCAATTTGAATAACATCTCTATCACAAGAGAGACAACAAAATCTAATATTTTTACATCTAGATTTAAGACAATAACTAAAAACTACACCAAGAACTGCTGATAATGCACCAATAAGAGTTATTAAAAAACCATTATGTTTATCCAGCCATTCAGGGTCAGGACAAATTTCTTTTATACATTCTATAGGACAATCAATATTCATATATATTATAATATTATTATATTATATTATAATAAATGGGAGGTTTTTGTTCTAAATTTTTAAGAGGAGAAACAGATATAAATGATAATGGAGTTGCTGATAATAAAGAAGTAGTAGTTGTATTAGAAAAATATTTAAAAAAGAAAGATGAAAATAATAAAAAACCTGTAAGACATGTAAGACATAAAAGTATAGGGTAAAAAAAAATTACAATTTTTTTTTTATTTTAAAAAAAATTGAAATACAATTTACAAATTATATATTTTGTAAAATATGACAACATCATCAATCAATAATTTAATTGATTATGTTTTTAAAAAATTTCTTAATAGAGAAATAAAACTTGGGGAAAGCGACAATCCGATTGAAGGACATCAAACTGAAATGCATTTAAAAGGTATAAAAAAGGTTGATGATTTACCTTGTGGTGTGTGGATTGGAGTAAATTATAGAAAATATTATTTTAGAATTGAAAGTAGAGAATTGTATGATGTAGTAGATTTTGACAACTATGTTTATTTAGAGAAATTTGATCTTATTGATTATGAAGCAACTAAAATTCATCAGGAAGAATTTGAAAAAAAAGAAAATGGTAAAAAATCTTTTATGAAGATAATTAAAAAAGAAGATGTAGCAAAAAGTATTAATAAATTAATTGAAATTTTAAAAGATTTAAAATTTAATAATTACAAAGGTGAGTTTTTAATAGATGATGAACCTTATAATTTGTATGAATGTTTTAAATGTTCTAATACTGAATTAATAGAAGGCGATGAATGTGTTGTATGTTATGAACGATGCCTTCATAAAACAGTATGCAGACATAGTATTTGTTTTAGATGTATAGAAAAAATACCCAAGAAAAAAAGAGACGACAATGTAGTTAAACCTTGTCCTTTATGCAGAAAGGATATTACACCAAATCTAAATTATGCATATTCTGATACTGCTTATTTAGTTGAAGATGAAGATGATGACGAAGCCAATTAGGGAAAAATAATTAGTTATTTTATAATTAATTATTAAAAAAAAATTAGAGATTATTATGGTAATAAATTTGAATAAAAAAAAGAATAAAAATGAGAGCAAGATTATTACTTTTCCAGCCGACAGGATAAGAGCATAAAATATATTTATTTTTTTTATTTTTACTGCATTTATGTAGTGAAAATAAAAGAAACTGAATATTGAGATAATTATAATTATCTCAATATTCAGTTTCTTTTATTTTCACTACATAAATGCAGTAAAAATAAAAAAAATAAATATATTTTATGCTCTTATCCTGTCGGCTGGAAAAGTAATAATCTTGCTCTCATTTTTATTCTTTTTTTTATTCAAATTTATTACCATAATAATCTCTAATTTTTTTTTAATAATTAATTATAAAATAACTAATTATTTTTCCCTAATTGGCTTCGTCATCATCTTCATCTTCAACTAAATAAGCAGTATCAGAATATGCATAATTTAGATTTGGTGTAATATCCTTTCTGCATAAAGGACAAGGTTTAACTACATTGTCGTCTCTTTTTTTCTTGGGTATTTTTTCTATACATCTAAAACAAATACTATGTCTGCATACTGTTTTATGAAGGCATCGTTCATAACATACAACACATTCATCGCCTTCTATTAATTCAGTATTAGAACATTTAAAACATTCATACAAATTATAAGGTTCATCATCTATTAAAAACTCACCTTTGTAATTATTAAATTTTAAATCTTTTAAAATTTCAATTAATTTATTAATACTTTTTGCTACATCTTCTTTTTTAATTATCTTCATAAAAGATTTTTTACCATTTTCTTTTTTTTCAAATTCTTCCTGATGAATTTTAGTTGCTTCATAATCAATAAGATCAAATTTCTCTAAATAAACATAGTTGTCAAAATCTACTACATCATACAATTCTCTACTTTCAATTCTAAAATAATATTTTCTATAATTTACTCCAATCCACACACCACAAGGTAAATCATCAACCTTTTTTATACCTTTTAAATGCATTTCAGTTTGATGTCCTTCAATCGGATTGTCGCTTTCCCCAAGTTTTATTTCTCTATTAAGAAATTTTTTAAAAACATAATCAATTAAATTATTGATTGATGATGTTGTCATATTTTACAAAATATATAATTTGTAAATTGTATTTCAATTTTTTTTAAAATAAAAAAAAAATTGTAATTTTTTTTTACCCTATACTTTTATGTCTTACATGTCTTACAGGTTTTTTATTATTTTCATCTTTCTTTTTTAAATATTTTTCTAATACAACTACTACTTCTTTATTATCAGCAACTCCATTATCATTTATATCTGTTTCTCCTCTTAAAAATTTAGAACAAAAACCTCCCATTTATTATAATATAATATAATAATATTATAATATATATGAATATTGATTGTCCTATAGAATGTATAAAAGAAATTTGTCCTGACCCTGAATGGCTGGATAAACATAATGGTTTTTTAATAACTCTTATTGGTGCATTATCAGCAGTTCTTGGTGTAGTTTTTAGTTATTGTCTTAAATCTAGATGTAAAAATATTAGATTTTGTTGTCTCTCTTGTGATAGAGATGTTATTCAAATTGAAAGACAAAATATAGAATTAAATAATAATATTGTATAATAATATACTAAATGAGTAACGAAGAAGAAATATTAGATAGTATGCCTAAAGAAGATATGGAATACTCTGTTGCATCACAACTATCATATGATTATTATGATAATCGTAACGATGCTGAAAAAATACAGAAAGCATTAGATACTTATTTGGAGAATTATACATTTGATCCTGAATACTCTAATGATAATGCTTCAACTTTTGTTAGACCTGATGGAAGTGCTATTTTAGCATTTCGTGGTACAAGACCAACTAATTTAAGTGATCTAAATGCTGATGCTTCAATTTTGGCTGGACAACATAGAACTAATACACCTCATCCAAGATTTATAGAAGCACAAAATCATTATAATTTTGTAAAAAATAAATATGATAATTTAGACCTCACGGGCCATAGTCTAGGTGGCACGATAGGAGAATATATTGGAAGAACAAATGATGAAAAAGCCGTTGTTTTTAATGCTGGCGAAACTATATTTAGTTTAACATCAATTCCAAAATCTAACACATCCAAAAGTATTGTTTATAGAACTAATACATTTGATACTGTTTCATTTGCTAATTCATTATATAGTCATGCTAATAAAATTCGTGTTGTCCCTCAAACCGATAGTTTAAATACATGGTTTGGTTCTCATAATATTACTAATTTTTTACCAAGTCAAGATATGCTTCCTTTATCTAATGAACCTGATATTATTATTCCAAGCAAAGAATTTAGTTCTTTAGAAATTATAAAAAAACCCACTGTATCACAACAACAACTGATAGAAGATATTTGTTTAAAACAACCCGATTTATTTCAATGTAAAAAAATTAAATTAAAAAATAAAAAAAATAAGTTAGTTATTTAAAAAAAAAATATTTCAATTTTATAAATAGATGCCTAATTATAGCAATTCTAAAATTTATAAATTATGGTCGCCTGAAGGTGATGAAATTTATATTGGTTCTACTACACAAACATTAAAAGAGAGAAAAAGAAAACATACTTGTAAAAAAAATAATTGTAGTTCTAAAATTTTATTTCAAAAATATAATGATGTTAGAATGGATCTGTTACTTGAATGTCCTTGTGAAAATAAATTTGATTTACATAAAATTGAGAGAGAATTTATTAAAAATAATAATAATTGTGTAAATATACATATTCCTTTAAGAACGGATAAAGAATATTATCAAGATAATAAAGAAAAAATTAAAAAATATACTTTTAAAAGAAAAGAGCATAATAAACAATATGTAAAAGACAACTACGAACATATTAAATCTGTTAAAAAAGAATATTATGAAAAAAATAAAGAAAAAATATCTAATTATAGTAAAGAATATTATATAAAAAATAAGGAACATATTGATAACCTACAAAAGATAAGAGTTATTAATAGAAGATTATTAAAAGAACAAACTAACTCGCCATCGGTGGAGCAGATGCAGTAGAAGTTTTTACTTCTTGAACTGCTTGATACATTTGACTTTCTGTTGGAGTAGTTATATTTTTACTTGTTAAATCATTTTTAACAGCATCGTATTCATTATCATCAAGTACATATTTCTCTTTTATATTTACTTGTTGTTGATTATTTGGTATTAATTGTCTTCTATTATTAGAAGAAGATTTTAATTCATTAGAAGATTTTAATTCATTAGAAGATTGTAATTTATCTGATAAAGCATTAAATTCTAATTTATTATTATCATAAATATCTTGTACATGATAGTATAATAAATCTGTTCTACCTTCATATAATCTTTCATTATTTATATCTGCAACTATACTATCATAATGTTTTCCATAACTTGATAGTTCTCTCATTAATTTTGTATTATAATTATTAATCGCATTTTGATTTTCTTCATTTAATCCATGTATCATATCAGCATATTCTGTTCTTGCTTTTGATAAATATTTAGGTGTATATCTACTTATAAATTTATTTTGTGTTGATGGAATTGCAGAGTTTGTTACATTTGGATTTAATGTAAAATCTCTTGTTTGTGGGTCATATAAATATAAATCTTTTCTGTAACCTGCTAATTGTAATTCATCTTGGAAATGTGTAAAATCTTCTAACCCACTTATCAGTTTAATATCATCGCTATATTGTGGTAATTTACTAAAATCACCATCTTTACCTAATGCGAGTTGATGCATAAAAGCAACATATTCATTTAAATTCATTCCTGCACTATGGGCTTGTAAAATTTGACTATCTGTTGGATGCCATGTGCTAATTCTTGTTGGGTCTGTTTCCATAAATGCTTGGTCTATATCATAAAATTCTGCTTTTCTAATTGCATCATCTTCAGTCGCAACTTCTTTTGCTTCATCTACTACATTTTCATTTTGTTTTAAATTATCAAATTGCATTTGTTTATATGTATTTGTTTGTTCCTTTCCTTCTAATCCTTGTAATTGTATAAGTTGAGGAATTGTTACATCTAAATCTTCTGATGTTTGTTCTATCGCTGTATAATATCTATGTATTTCAGCATCAAAATCCGGATCTAAATTCGCCATATCTCTTATATTTTTAGGCAGTCTATCTAATTTAGTTTGTCCTTGTTGATAAGCATCTACTACTTGTTGTTGTGCATCTAATTTTAACGCTAATTCATATTTCTCTCTAAATGATTTATCTAAATATGCTGTTTCTACAATATAAGGATCTAAATCATTTGCTACTTGTTGTTTATTAGACCAAGCAGTAAGCATCTGCGATTGAGCATTAGCTATTCTATGTCTTGTATAGTTTAATTCTTGAAAAGACATTTCAACTTGCATATCTGATTGTTCCTTCCATGTTGAGGCTGTTTTATCATTTAAAAATTCTGTTTCTTCATCTGTTAATGCTCCTTTATCATGTTGTTTTAATGAAGTACAATCATTATCTGAACCACACGCTTTATTAATTAAAGTATGTTTTACATATTGAGTTATTAATCTATTCACTTTTTTATCATCGTCTGATTGTTCTCCAGTAATTCCACCTGTATCAGGAGTAGTTTTTGATTTCGGTCTTGCAGTAAATAAATCTGCTGAAGAAGTATTAAAAGATGCCCAATTGTCTTCTGTTAAACCTAAAGAACTTTTATCTGCAAATGCTTCGTATGCTTTACGATAATCATAATCAAAATTTGGTAAAGTTTGTAATAATCGTTTTCTTGCTTTCGCTGTTGATTTTAATGTTGCTACTTCTTGTCTTTGTTTTTCTTCTTCTGCATCTTGGTTTGCCCCAGTTATTGCCCCTATGATACTTGTTACACCCATTGCTATTGCACCCACTACTAAACTTGCTCCCATAGTTTCAGGTCCTGCACCTAAAGAGGCAAGTGCAATTCCTCCTAAAGCAGTACCTGTTGCCCCCACTAATGCTCCACTTGTTAAATTTGCTCCTAAATGCGACATACCACCATTTACAAAAGCATTATTTAGGGCAATATCTACAGGCATTAAAACTACACCTATTACACCACCTTCTAAACCTCCTCGCAAAACTGAAGTTCCTGATCTTAATGCAACTCGTGCAAGTGTTTCTGTTCCTACTTCTACAGAAGTTCGTGTCAGCATTCTTGTACCAGCCATTGTTAAAATTCTTGATGTCATACCTCCAACTGCTCCTGAACCTGCACCAATTAATGCTGTATTATCAATTCCTGCATCAGCCATTGCTTTTGCTGTTAAGAAACCCGTTGCAATTCCGCCAATTGCTCCCACCCCTCCTATCCCTGCTTCTCTTGAAAACATACCTCTTTTAAATCTTTGTGCATAAGTTAATTTTGGTCTTGAAACATTAAATGATTCTGCATATGCGCTACCTAAAACATTAAATTCAATCGCTTCTAAATCATTTGGACGAATACCTGTTATATCTTCGGTTCTTGGAACTTGTATATTTATATTTCCTTCAGGTGCATTTATTTCTTGCGGTCTTGTATTAGATAATTCTACTTCATTTTCTTTTATAATTTTACTATATTTTTGTCCGAATACTCTAGTAGTTTTTGCACTTATTGTTTGTCTTGCTTCTAAACTTTTTGTAGTTATGTTCTTACTAAATTCTTGTGCATTTTTCTTAACACTACCAGCCAAAGTTCGTAATTCTTCAGGTAATTTACCAGCGACTTTATCATATGCTTTTACACCTCTTGATCGTCCTGTTAGTGGTGCGTCTTCTCTCGCTTCAATCTCAAAACTACTTTCAGGTAATAAATTTGTATCTCTTGTTCGTGCTTGTGCTTCACTTTCAAGTATTCTCTGTGCTTTCATTCTTCTTAAAGACGCCCTCTCTTGAGGGTCTGCTATTCCTTGTAATTCAAATTCATACTGTGCATCATATAAACCATATTCCTCTAATATTTGTAATGTTCTACTACGATTTATCCCTTTCTCTTGAAATTTGTCTGCTATTTGTTCTGCTTCTCTTTGTGAAATTTGTGGTCTTCCTGCTCTTACAAAACGCTCTGCTTCACGAGTTATTAGTATTTCTTCTTTTTCAGGTTCAATAGCAACTAATTCAGTACCTTCTACATCAGGAACTGGAACTCTTCTTTTTGATAATGTCATTCGTCTTGTTTGTTCTTTTATTTGACTTTCTATTAATTTTGCGTCTTCATCTGTGGAGTTTCTTGTTAATTGTTGTATTCGTGTATCCATTACTTCTTTATCTGTCATACCTCTTGGTTTAAGAATAGCACGAAGGTTTGGTCTTCTTGGACTTAATACTCTTCTTTGTGTTCTTTCTCTTTGATATTGTTTTATTTGATTTCTTAATTTAATAACATTTCGTTCATTCAAATTATGATTTACCATAAATCTCATTAACACTTCATTTAATTCGTCATTTCCTTCATTAAGATTTTGTATCATTAAATTCCTACTTAAATTATATTCTTCTTGGTTCTCTTGTACTAAATTTTCTAATTCTATTAAATCATTTTTTAACCTCTCTACATCAATTTTACTGGGTACTTGTCCTGTTTCACTAATCATACGCTCTAATATTTCTTCAGGTAAATCAGTAATATTTAGTTTTTCTTCTTGAGTTTTACTAATAATATTCTCTTTTATATCTTGAGGTAAATCTGTTATATTAAATTCTGTATCCCGAGGGTCAGGTAATGGTCTAATTCTTGTAGAGCGTAAAATAGATCGTGGTTCTTGATTTTGAATACCTGTACCTGCTCCAAAATCTTCTAATTCTATCTCACCCAAAGGTTCAGGTGCTGTAATTTCTCGTGTTGATGCTCTACTATATGCTGTATGTCCTATTTTTGGAATTAAAAACTCCATGCTTGGTATTGTTTCATTTTGTAAATTTTCAATTCGCAGTCTTCTTCCTGTTTCTTGAAAATTTGTAAAATCTTGAGGTAATACTTGTTCTATACCTAATCTTATTACTTTACCTATTTTTGCAGGACTGCCTATAGTAGGGGCTTGTGAAATTTCAGGTTTATCTTCTATCGGTTCAAAAGTATTTATATTAAAATCTCTCTTGTATGGATTAAATTTTTGTGAAGGATTTACTGGTTTTACTGGAATAGGTGGTATTATGGGTTTTGGAGGTTTTACTGGAGTAAATGGTTTGTCTTCAATAAAAGGCACTCCACATTCAGGATGGTTTCTTAAATAATTTATATCATTCTTACATTTCGTTCCATCGTCATTAAATTTTACAAGATTTCCTTTCATTTACTATATTTAAACATTATATTTTTTTTTAAAAAGCATTATGTTATTTTCACGAGATTTAGTATTCCAAAGTATATGGTAAGATAATGCATTTGCTGTATCAGGTTTAGCATTTTTTCCTGTTGCGTGTCTTGCTAAATAAGATTTTTTTTGTTGGTCTGTAGCACCTATTGTATAATCAAGATAGCCAGTTGCCCCAAAGTGTATTTTTTTTTTATCAGCATCTTTACAACACGACTTACCTTCACACATACAGAAGATGGCACTCCATTTTTTACCTTTAGCATCGCTCTTAACAACTTTTTCAAGTTTCATTATATATTTATAAATATATATATTAAAGATTAAAATATTTATAAATTGTAAATGAAAAGAGAGATTAAAAATAAAATTTATACAACTATTAATCAACTGCAAGATGAGTTAGATAAATCTAATGAATTAAAAATAAAATTAAATTATGATACTGAATTTCCTGAATTAATTACAAACGAAACAAGAATTAAAATAATTAAAGAATTAATTACAATTTTTAAATTAGTTAAAAAAAATGAAAATAGAACAATTATTTTAGAGAGAATAAATAATATAACTAAAAGAATTAAATTACATTTCTCTCAACTTAAACGATTAAAAACTAAAAATTATAAAGATAATGTTAACTATTTTAGTAATCTTATTCGTGTTTTATATGCATTAATTTATAATTTAGGAAATTTAAAATAATTAATTATTTTAAAATTAAATTGATTTAAAAAAATATTATGTTATATATATAATATAAAATGTCTGAATACGAAACATTTATGGATACCATTAAAGATAAAAGCGATGCTACAAAAAAACAATATAGAATTCAATATAATAAATTATTTAAACTTACAGGGAAACCTATACAGGATACAAGTGAGAAGAAAATTATGGAATTATTAAATGAAATTGATAATAAAAATAACTCACAGGCTCTTTTAAATATTGCTTTGTTAATTAGAAAAAATAATAATTTAAGTGTTACACTATTAGAAAAAAAACGCAAACAAGATAAAGATAAACTTGTTGAAGATGTTAAAATTAAAAATGTTGAATTAAAAGAAAATTTACCTTCTTACGATGATATAGTAGAATATATGAATTATTTATTTGATAAAAACGAATGGACTGATTATATAATTAATTATTTATTAATTAATTTACAAGTTAGAAATCAAGATTTAGATTTTACAATTATTACAAGAAAAAAAGATGCTGTAGATATGAACACTAATTATATGTGGCTTCAAAATACCAAAAAAAAGGTTACATTTATACGAAATGTTTATAAAACTGCTAATATTGAGGTTGGTGATGGTAAAGAACATGGGTATGGGCAAAAGGTTAATAATATTACTGACACTAATTTTATTGTTGCTGTTAGAAGAGTTATTGGTTGTCAAAAATATAATTTAGATTGTGGTGTTTTTATTCCTAATAAATCTTCTATTGCTTATCATTTACAAAAAGCAACATTTAAACAAATAGGAGAAGGCAAATACTTTAAAATTATTGTGAATCACTTTAGAAACAATTTAGACAAATTAAAAGAAATTAGTAATAATAGAGGTACTGATTTAAAAACCATTCTTAACTCATACGATATTGAAAACAAATAAATTTATTTTTAAAAAATATATCTGTTAAAAATAATTATATTATTCTTTTAAAATTGATTTAAAAAAATAATAAAATATATATGTATATATAAATGTCGCCAAACACTTTTATATTAAAAGAATATCCTAACAAGGATTTGATTGAGAATATATGGACGCACCCTGATATATGGACTTCACAAAGAGATGAAGTTAGAAATTATTGTGATTTATATAAAGAATCAGGTATTGAGATTAAATATATTAAATATTACAATTATGGTAGATTTTTTGTTAAAAACCATAAAGTTAGAAGTTCTACTATTATGTGGAACGCTATTAGAAGTGCTTTGTTTAAAGATACTGAATACGATGTAGATATCGTCAATTGTCATTGCAATGTACTATTAGATATATGTAGAACAAATGATTTTTATGATATTGATAATTTAAAATACTATTGTGAGAACAGAGATGAAGTTATTGATTTATTTAATATTGATGAAAATTTAATTGACGAATATAATAAAAATAGTAAAACCAAATATGATAAAAAAGATATTGTTAAAAATCTTATAACAAGAATACTTTATGGTGGTTCTATAGAGTTATGGAGAAAAGAATTTAATATTGATTGCGATTTACCAAAATTTATTACTGATTTTATTAATGAAATTCAATTTAATACAACTTTAATTATAAATAGTGATAAAAGATTCAAGGATATTATTTCCTATGAATCAAATAGAAGATTTGAAAAAGCAAAGAAAAAACAAGGTAAATCATTTGATGCAAAAAAATTTATTATTAAACCTTCAAAACTCTTGTCTATTATACTACAAGAATACGAAACATTAATTATTATGAAATGTTTTGAAATTGTTAAAAAATATAATTTTACTATTACATCATATAACTATGATGGTTTTCAAATACTAAAACAAGATGGTGCTGATGAGTTAGTTAATACTATTAATGAAACTAAATTCTCTTTAAGTCATAACGATAAAGTTTTTATTAATTTTGAAAATATTAAATTTATTATTAAACCATTCAAAGATGCTGTTGATACTGAAGATTTAGCGGTATTAGATTCACAAGACTTTAATATTAAAATATTTAATTTAGCACAATCTTATGATTATAAAAAAAAATATTTTGAAAAATATTTTGCTAAAATTTTATCTCCTACAATGTTTGTAGAAACTAAAAAGAATGATTATGTTTTATATAAAAGAAGTGATTTTGGTGTTGCATATCAACATTTGCATTATTGGGTATCTAAACAATCAGGTAAAGAAATAATAATGGTTCAAAAACCTTTTATAGTAAAATGGTTAAGTGATGAAGATATTAGATTTTATAATAATGTGGATTACTATCCTACAATGAATATGTGTCCTAAAAATACATTTAATTTATGGAATGATTTTCCTATTAAAAGTATCCCATTAGATGTAAGTGCTGACACTTCTTTATTACATTTACATATAAAAACTTTATTAAAAGAAGATGAGAAAGATATTGAATGGTTTATGAATTGGTTGGCTCATATTGTTCAGTTTCCACATAAAAAAACAGAAGTTGCTGTTGTTCTTTATGATAAACAATTTGGAACTGGTAAAAGTATGATTGCTGAAGATTTCCTTAAAAAAATTATTGGTCTTAATAAAATGATTATTACATGTAAAACAGATAAAGTATTTGGTAGATTCACTAATTCTCAAGGAAAACTGCTATGTGTTCTAAATGAAGCAAGTGGTAAAGAAACATATGATTTGAATGAAGTCATTAAAGAATCTATTACAGGTAAAAATATGGAAATGGAAAAGAAAAATATTGATGCTTTTCAAATTACTGATTATTTAAATTATATTATTACTACTAATAATCTTAATTGTATAAAATTAGAAGAAGGTGATAGACGGTTTATGGTTTTTAATACAAGTAGTAAAATGAAAGGTAATGTTGAATATTTTAAAAATCTTGCTTCTGCTCTCAATGATGATGTTATTATGAGAAAGTTTTATGAAGAATTAATAAATCGTGATTTATCTAACTTTGATCTAGCAAGAGATAGACAGAATAATAAAATTATGGATATAATGAAAGAACATAATGTAGATGTTGTTGCAGAATTTATTAATTATTGGAAACAAGAAGCAGATGATACAGATATTGATCATGTGTTTAAAAGTAATATGAAGGCTATGGATTTATACAGGGAGTTTATCAGATATTATGAAATGTGTGGTAATAATATGAATTCTAAACCTTCACTTACCAAATTTGGTACTCGCCTTAAAACTTATGATGATAAAGTTAGTTATAAGAAAAAAAATAGTGGAAATTTTTATACTTTATTAATTTATTAATGTGTGTATACTGTGGAGGGTTAAAAGGGGTCAGTGGGGGTTACCCTCCACTCTATTTTTTTTTACTTTTTTCATCTTCCTTACCTATTTACTATATATATTATTATTATTATTATTATTATTATTATTATAGTGTATAGAGTGGAGGGTGTGGAGGGTTATATAGAATTCTATAAAAATAAAAAATAAAATATTGTAAAATATAATATATAAATATATAGGAAGTGAAATATAACCCTCCCCCTCCACCTTCCACTCCCCTTTTTTAATTAATGTTTATTTTAATAATTTTTTTCTTTAATTATAATAAATGACAGATTTAGAAACCCCTGTTTCTACAAATGTAGAAGAAGCCTCTTCTAAAAAGTTGGAAGAGTCATTATCCACCGAAAAAGTCAAACCAACAAGGCTTAATAAAAATGGTACGCCAAGAAAAGAAATGACACCAGAAGCATTAGAAAGATTATCAAAAGCGAGAGAAAAAGCGAATGCAATGAGGCTACTTAACTATGCAAATAAAATAGAGCAAAAAGCAAAAAATATAAAAGAAAAACATAATCAAACGCAGAAACCAGTTTCCGCACCTTCTCTCAATGATGAGGTTGTAGGGGAGGAACATGATGAGGGGGTTGTAGGGGAGGAACTCCCATACCCCGAACCTGCTGTTGTAAAAGAAGTAGTTGAAAAGAAAGTAAAACCAAAAGGTAAAAAGAAAACGAAAATTGTGGTTGAACAAAGTAGCGACGATACAGATGAATTTGAACCAAATGATAATGTTGTTTTTGTTAAAAGAATAACGAGAAAAAAGAAAGAACCAGTACAAGTACAAGAACCAGTACAAGAACCGGTACAAGAACCTATACCTCCGCCAATTCAACAACAAAGACCTATGCTTACACCTGAACAAAAATTATTAAAAAGTCAATATGAAGGAATGTTTGGAGGAGGTTTTATTAATCAAAATAGTATAATGAGAAGACATTATTAAAAAAAAATAAAATTTAAATATATATTAATATGGCTGGTTTCCACACAAAAACATTTACAAAGCACGACGATTATATGACACCAAAATACGCTTGGGAAAATATTAAAGATTATATTCCAAAAAAAAAGATATGGGAAGCATTTTATGGAGATGGAGAAAGTGGAAAATATTTAACAGAATTAGGTTTTGATGTAATACATGAAGAAAGAGATTTCTTTACAGACCCACCTGACGAATGGGATATTATAGTATCAAATCCGCCATTTAGTCATAGCAAAAAAGTTCTAAATAAATTAGCAGAACTTGATAAACCTTTTATTATTATTATACCTGCAAGTAAAATCTGTACATCTTATTTTAGAGAGAATTTTAAAGATAAAGGATTACAAATTATCATTCCAAGAAAAAGAATACATTTCTTAAAATTAGTTGATGGAAAACCTGTTGAAGGTTGGAAGAATGCATGTAATTTTGATTGTTTTTACTATTGTTATAAAATGAATTTACCAAAAGACATAATTTGGCTGGAATAATAATTATATTTAATTATATTATTATATATTAGTTATGAAGACTACAAAAATACCTAACTTAAAAATTGTACCGCCAAAAAGTGAGTCAGGTTTATATGAAACCGATAGATTTATGCCGAAGATGCACCAAGTATGTGTTGCTGTAGGTAAAAGAGCATCAGGCAAATCCACCGCAATTGTTAATTTAATAGAACAGATGAAATTTGATTATTGCATTGCTGTTAGTCCTACTATGAACAGTAACAAAGAATTATTAGACCGCCTAAAAATAGAGCATACTTTTGAAGATGTAGATGACCCCAGTGTAATAGATAAAATAAAAAATATAGTAAAAGCAGAAGCCGAAGATTTAGAGAGATACAAAGATGAATTAAAAAGATATAATAAACTAATGAAAGATTTAAAAGATGGAAAATATTTAGATGATGATTTATTATTACAATTTTTTAGTGATGATAATCATTTTCAAAGACCTGAACATAGATGGAACGGAGAGAAACCTCGTATTGCAGTAATTTTTGATGATATGTTAGGGTCGGGCATTTATTCACGCCCAAGAAAATTAAATGGATTATCAACTTATTCAAGACATGTAGGGCAACTAAAAGAAGGGGGGGCAATAGGTGTATCTCTCTTTTTTATGATACAATCTTTCAAATGTCAAACAGGTGGTTTAAATAAAGTAATAAGAAATCAATGTACCAGTATGCTTTTATTTAAAACAAAAGATAAACAGGAGATGAAAGATGTTGCAGAAAGTGTAAGCGGAGAGATAGATGAAGAATTATTTAATAAAGTATATGATACGGCAATAGGAGATGGAACTGACTATCCATTTTTATTTATTGATTTACATAAAAAAAAAGAACACCCTTCCATGTTCCGAAGAAAATTAGATGAATTTATTCTAACAGAAGATTTAAAAAAATAGAAGAAAAAATATAATATATAATAATAATAATATATATATGGCTTTAGTTGGAGTTTTATCAGACATAGCAATTAAAGAAAGGTATCCCGAGATGTTTCCTCTTGATATCGGAGTACAAGAATTAATGCACCCT
>Ga0181380_1000195_pt1 | contig 27454 bp, 48 predicted proteins | sample 3SPOviralmetaG_FD_130116 | JGI IMG/M metagenome (GOLD analysis project Ga0181380, IMG submission 130116) | Marine viral communities from the oligotrophic San Pedro Time Series (SPOT) site, San Pedro Channel, CA, USA - 3 SPOT_SRF_2009-08-19 | ecosystem: Environmental > Aquatic > Marine > Strait... | reverse complement strand
AAGTGGGGAACATCGATATTTTATTGTCAAAATTAGAACTTTTAAAAGGAACAGATATGAATATCAGATATGGCACAAGGTAGAAAAAAGATACCAACGCAATTAAAAAAAATCGCTGGAACTGATCGAAAAGACAGATCGTTGAAAAATGAAATGGTTGTTTCTGAAGTGATTTCAATGCCAGAAGCTCCGTCTTTTTTGAATGATTATGCAGTCGCAGAATGGCAACTTGTGACAAATCAACTTGCTGATTTGAAGATGCTTCACGAAGTTGATCTTGCATTGTTGTCTGCATATTGTCGTGAAATGGGTATGTATTTTGAAATGGTAGAAGTGTTAAAAGGTGGACAAATTGAAAGAACATATGATCGTGACGGAAGACTTCGTGCGTCAAAACTCAAGCCAGAAGTAAAAATTTCAAGGGATTGTCTTGATCGTGCAATGAAAATTGCAGTACAATTCGGATTCACTCCTTCAGCACGTGCGTCAATACCACAGCCAGAGATCAAAGAAGAAACAAAATCAAAGTACAATTTTTTTTAATTTATGAAAATAGAAGAAGATCAAGACTATTATTTTTGCAATGACTCGGCTGATCGTGTAGTGTACTTCATTGAAAACTTCATCAAGCATTCAAAAGGAGAGTATGGTGGAAAGAATTTTATTCTTGAACCTTGGCAGAAAAAAATTGTCAGAACTATCTTCGGTTGGAAAAGAAGATCAGATGACACAAGACGCTTCAGAACTTGCTACATTTCGGTACCAAGAAAGAATGGAAAATCAACTTTAGTTTCTGCGATTTCTTTGTATATGCTGATCGGTGACAATGAACCTTCAGCAGAAGTGTACGTGGCTGCCGGTGATCGTAGTCAAGCGGGAATCATATTTGATCAAGCATCGACAATGGTACGAATGGATTCAAACTTGTCAAGCAATTTGAAAGTATTTCGCAATTCAATTGTACACGAAAAAAGTCATTCTTCATTCAAAGCAATTTCTGCCGAAGCATCTTCGAAGTATGGATTCAACGCTTCGACTATAATCGTTGACGAATTATTCGTTCAGAAAGATGACGCATTGTGGACTGCTTTGACAACGTCTGTGGGAAGTAGAAGACAACCTTTGACAATAGCAATCACGACTGCTGGATATGACAAAAATTCTTTGTGTTATAAATTGCAAGACTATGGTCAAAAGGTATATGACGGAATCATTGAAGATCCCACGTTCTTCTTCTGCGTATATTCAGCAGACATTGAAGACGACTGGACAAAAGAAGATGCTTGGCGAAAAGCAAATCCCGGACTTGATTCTGGTATCATAAAGATTGACTACATAAAAACAGAATGTGAAAAAGCACAAAGAATGCCTTCAGCAGAAGCGTCATTCAGAATGCTTCACTTAAATCAGTGGATGTCATCAGAACAAAAATGGATATCAGATCGTGATTGGATGAAATGTGATCACGGGAAATTCAATCTTGAAGACTTTAGAAATGTTCCTTGTTATGCTGGACTTGACCTTGCATCTGTTCGTGATGTCACTGCATTGGTATTGTTGTTTGTAGAAGACGACAGATATTCAGTCATACCTTTCTTTTTTACACCGAAAGAAAACGCATTCATCAGATCAAGACGTGATGGTGTTGACTATATCAATTGGGAATCACAAGGACATATGGATCTGACTCCTGGCGATGTGACTGACTATGACTTTGTCAAAAAGAAGATACGTGAAATTGCTGAAGTTGTTGATCTTCGTCAAGTCAACTATGACAGATGGAACGCATCGCAACTTGTGATCGATTGTGTCAACGAAGGACTTCCGATGAATCCGTATGGTCAAGGATTCTTGTCTATGTCTGCACCAACAAAAGAACTTGAAAAACTTGTCTTGACAAAGCAATTAAATCACGCAGGAAATCCCGTACTTCGTTGGATGTGCAGTAACTTACGAATGAAGATTGATCCGTCTGGTAACATAAAGCCAGACAAGTCAAAGTCAACAGAAAAGATTGATGGGATGGTTGCACTTGTTATGGCATTGGGTGCCTATATGAATGCAGACAAAGAAGAAGATTCGATGTATAATGATCGTGGTATTACTTTTTTATAAATAGGTAGGAGCGTCATATCTTCTTGATGTATTTTTGTACAATACAAAAACATCTATGGGATTATTTGATTTTTTTAAATCAGAAAAACGAGGATCAGACAACGCATTTCTTCAAGCATCTTTGGGTGTAAATGCAAACGCAGGAGTGGCAGTGACTGAAGATTCAGCATTGAATTTCTCGGCTGTCTGGGCTTGTGTCAGAGTCATTTCAGAAGCGATCGCAAGTCTTCCGATCAACGTATATCGTGAAGAAGCAAACGGGAACAGAGGCGTTGACAAGTCTTCTCCGATATACAATCTTATTGCCTACGAACCGAACTACTATATGACATCATATACGTTTCGTGAAATCTTGATGACAAATTTGTTGATCAACGGAAATTCATATTTTAAAATTGAACGTGACAATCGTCAAAGACCTATTCAATTAAAGTACGTCAATTCAGACGATGTCAAAGTGTTAAAAGCAGAAGATGGTTTGTACTATCAAGTCAAAGGAATTGACACTCCAGTATCTTCATATGATATGCTTCACTTTGTAGGAATGGGATATGATGGTTGCAAAGGTAAGTCAATTTTGAAAGTACACGCAGACACAATCGGACTATCACTTGGAGCAAATGTCACTGCGACATCTTACTTCGGTAATTCAACACAAGTCTTCGGTGTCTTAAAGCATCCCGGAAAGCTATCTGAAGAAGCGTCAAATCGACTGAAGTCATCGTGGAACAATGGTTATTCCGGACCTTACAATTCGAATCGTACTGCAATACTTGAAGAAGGACTTGATTTTAAGCCGATCACTATACCAGCATCGGACAGACAACTTCTTGATTCAAGACAATTTCAAGTACAAGAAATCGCAAGAATCTTTCGTGTACCACCACACTTGATCGGTGATCTTTCAAAAGCAAACTACAATTCAATGGAACAACTATCGATCGAATTTGTCAGAACGACACTTCGTCCGTATCTTGTAAACATTGAAAGTGAATTAAATCGCAAACTATTTCGAGAATCTGAACGAGGAAAATTCTACATCAAAATGTCGGTCGAAGGTTTACTGCGGGGTGATTCACAAGCACGTGCAAACTTTTACAAAGAAATGTTGCAGACGGGTGTCTTTTCAATTAACGAAGTTAGACGATTTGAAGACTTAAATCCGATTGAAGGTGGCGACAAGCATCTTGTACCGATGAACTTCACGACATTGAACGATATGAACAATGATCAGGAGTCTTGATGATATAAATACAACTCCGACACAAGGTATGGTTGATGAAGCAATCAAAGGTCTTGAATGGAGAAAAGAATTTGGGCGAGGTGGCACAGAAGTAGGTGTCGCAAGGGCAAGGGACATAAAGAACAAAAAAGATCTGTCAATTCGTACGATCAAAAGAATGTTTTCATTTTTTTCAAGACACGAAGTTGACAAGAAAGCAGAAGGATTTCGACCTGGTGAAAAAGGTTATCCGAGTAATGGTAGAATCGCTTGGGCATTATGGGGTGGTGATCCGGGCTTCAGTTGGAGCAAAAAGAAAATGAAAGAAATTAAAAAAGAAGAAAATAATATGTCAAACAATAAAGAAACACGATTCTTCAAAATAGACAATTTTGAAATTCGAAAAGAAGGTGACGAAAAACGTGTCATTGGTTATGGTGCAGTATTCAACACACTTTCAAATGATCTTGGTGGTTTTACAGAACGAATAGATCCGAAAGCATTTGACGGAAGAACAGATGACGATGTCAGATTCTTATTGAATCACGATCCCAACTTCATATATGGAAGAACAACTGCGGGAACATTAAGACTTTCAATCGATGAAAAAGGTCTTCGATATGAAGTCGATATGCCAGACACACAATCAGCACGTGATCTTGAAGTTTCATTGGAACGTGGCGACATTAATCAATCATCATTTGCATTCACGGTTGAAGAAGATTCGTGGGATCAATCAGACAATGGTGTGATCAGAACGATCAACAAAGTGTCAAGGTTGTATGACGTGTCAGCGGTAACATATCCGGCTTATGAAGAAGCATCTGTGGCACTTCGATCTTTAGAGCAATGGAAAGAAGAAAAACAAGAAAACAAATTGAAAGAAAATCTTGAAAAAGAAATTCAAGAAAACAAGAAGGAATTGCAGGACCTTCACAAAAGAAATCTTGCTGAACTTAAATTGAAATTAATTAAATAACTATCTAATGAAAACATCAAAATTTTATCTTGAAGGTCGTTCTGAAGTAGTTGAGCAAATGGAAAGTCTTGTAAATTCTGCAAAAACAGAAGAAAGGGATTTGACTGACGCTGAACAAACTCAATTCGATGAATTAAACAATAAGGCAGAGAAATTGAATGCAGACGCACAAAGATCTTTGACCTGGGAAAATATGCAAAAAGAAAAGGTTGCATCTGATCTTCGTTCTGAAGTCAAAGACACTCCGAAAGAATTCAAATCGTATTCTTTTCAAGAAGCTATGCGCCAAGCATACAGAGGAAAACTTGAAGGTTTAGTTGCTGAAATGGATCAGGAAGCAAGATCGGAAAATCCGAATCAGTCTTTCAGAGGTATCGCAATACCACAAAGCATTCTTGAATATAGAGATGTGACAACTGCTGGTGTAAACGCAACAGAAGTGATGTCTTTTACTGATCAATTAGAAGCGAATCTTGTTCTTGCTTCTGCTGGTGCAAATTTCTATTCTGGTGTAAACAATATGAAGTTTCCTATTGTTTCGGGAATAAGCAGTGGCTTTGTTGCTGAAACAGGTGGATCAACAACTGCGGCAGGTGACGTGTCTTCTTTGACTTTATCTCCAAAGAAAATGATTTCAATCGTTGAAATGTCTGCTGAAGCATTAACACAGAACGCTGGTCTTGAAAATGCGATCAGAAGAAATCTTGCGGCGAACATTGCTTCGACTTTAGAAAAAGCACTTCTTGGTGCTGGTGACATCACTTCAGCTCCGACATCAATCTTCGCTGATGCGGCAGATGGTGGTGCTACTTTAGACGCGGCGGCATTGTTAGCAATGGAGTCTACCGTATTAGGTAACAACGTTAATGTATTAGGTGGAAGATTCGCATATCTTTGTAATCCAGACGCAATGGCTATCATCAAAGGATTAGTACAAGCGACAGGTGTTTCTGCTATCTATGACAACAATGACAAGACAATCAATTCATACTTCAGTTTAGTTTCTTCTAACGTAGGAAACAAATCAACTGACTATGACAACGTATTGTTCGGTGACTTTTCGAAAGTACACATCGCACAATTCGGTGGATTGGATATCCTGTTTGATCCATACACGTCTGCTGGTGCAGGTGTAGGACGTATGATCGCAACTTCTTTGGTTGACGGTGATGCAGTACAAAACGACAAGGCATTTGTTGAAATTCAAACTGCATCATAATTTTGTTTTTTAAATTAATCAAGGGAGGAGTGAAATACCTTCTCCCTTTTTTTTTACTTGTATGATCATATATAATTTTTTACAGAATAGAAAACTTCGTGACTATGGATATTTCCGTATCGGTGCTTCAAACACATCGACTGAACCTGTGACATTATCACAAGCAAAGGCACACTTGCGTATTGAATCGTCATTCACAACAGATGACACATACATCACGACATTGATTTCTGTTGCAAGATCTATCTGTGAAAATTACGTTGGATTTTTATTATCAAACAATGATGATGTCACATATTATCTTGATCAATTTCCGGACAATGAAGTCATTGACTTGTATGGTTTATCATTCAAAGATGCTGGTACTACCGTGATCAAATACTGGGATTCAAACGATAGTCTTCAAACTTTTTCATCGTCAAGATATCACGTTGACGAAACGTCGATTCCGTCAAGAATCTTTCTTGATAGCAATGCTTCCTGGCCCACAACGTCAGATTCAAAACCTTCTGCAATATACATTCAAGGAGAAGCAGGACCGAATGCAGTTGATGTCCCAAAAGCAATATATCAAGCAATACTTTTGACGATAGGACACTTGTATGAAAACAGACAAAGTGTAGTGATCGGAAGTGGCAAACCTTATGATGTCCCGCAAACTGCTGAACATCTTTTGAACACATACAGAGTCGTGTCAATATGAACATAGGAAAACTTGATCGGTATGTCGGTGTGTATTCACGAAGCACAAGTCAAGATTCGTTTGGGTCTATTAATGTACCAGGAGCGGCATCATTGATCGACAATGCTTGGGTTCGTAAAGTACACAAGAAATCTGAAATGGTAAGTCAAGGTGGATCAAATATGATCAATCAAAATTCATTTGAATTTGTTGCAAGATACAATACCACTTTATGGAAAGCGGGATACTATTTTTTAATATCACAAGACACAAACAAGTATTGGATCAGAGGTGTTGAAGAAATCGGCAGAAAAGAAGGACTTCGAATATTTGTAGAAATGGAAAAATCAAGATCGTAATGGCAAAGAAAGACGCAGAATTTCAACTTGATCAAAAGACATTGCAAGACATCAGAAAAAGTCTTGAAAAAGTTTTTCCGAAAACTTCAAAACAAAACACTGCAATTTTTAATGGTATGAAGAAAGCGGCAAAGCCTTTGGTTGATGGTTTGTCTTCTGCTATAAAACAAAACACGTCAGAAAAAGCAACAGGAAAACTTGCAAAGTCAATCAAGATCTTCAGAGCAAAAAAGAAAGACGATGGTGGACGACCAGTCGCATATGTTGGTCCGAAAGTAAAGCCACCGAAAAAATTCAATGACAAGAAAACATCGACACGTGCAGAAATGAAAGCAAATGCAGAAGCACGTGACAATTGGAAGAAGAAACAATCGGGATTCTATTTTTACTATTTAGAATATGGTTTTAAAGCATTTGGTCACACATTGAAGGCTGGGCTTGGATTGTTGCCACAAGTCGCTTCATCGAAAGGAGAACAGGTAATGAATGACTTGTACAATAAGATCTTTGCTGAAATTAAGAAAGGTGCAAAAAAACAAGGATTTGAAATTAAATAGATATGCCAGACTTTAGCGGACAAACGGGATCAGCGATTTACTATCTTTTGACACAGAATACAGAAGTGACAAACGTGTATGGGACACGTATATATCCAAGCGTCACAAATTACAACACGACAACGTATCCGATGATCGTGTACACAATAACATCAACAGAACCGACAAACACAAAAGGTGCAACGGGATATTCAAAACTCGATGTGACACAAGTACAACTTTCAATGTTTCATACTTCATACGAAGAAATGATCTTGGCACAAAAAGACGTACGTGCGACACTTGACTATGTCGCTGAAGGAATATATCCACCGACCGGTGCATACACGAACAGAATTCAATCAATCAGTTTTCAAGACGATCGTCAAGATTATATTGATGACTATGACGAACAAGGCTTGTTTGTTTCATATATGAACTTCCAAGTCAGACAAAGAAGAATCTAAATCAATAAATTATGAAAATAGAATTAAAAAAAGATTGGAAACGCAACGGACTGAAAACGGTCAAAGCGGGTACCATTATTAATATAGATCAAGAACTATTTGAAAAACTTGAAAAGAAAGGACTTTTTGAAGAAAAGAAAGAAGTCAAAAAAGATAAACCGAAACTATAACATTTTAAAATTTTACAACTATGGCAGAAACTGCTGGAATTATTAATGGTACAAATATACTTGTTTATACAGGTGGTACCGCAATCACACATTCAACGTCAGCGTCAATTTCTTTTTCTATGGAAACACGTGACGCATCAACTAAAGACTCCGCTGGTTACAGAGAAATTCTTGAAGGTCAAAGATCGTTTTCAATAGAATGCGAAGGAATGACTGCCTTTGATGCGGCAAACGGATTTGAAGAATTAGTCACGGCGTGGGTGGCACGTACTGCATTGACAATCAAATGGGCAACTGCAAACGCAGATGACAATCACTATCAAGGAACCGGATATTGCACTTCTGTGTCTGTTGATTCTGGAGTTGAAGATTCTTCGACTTTTTCAGCGACATTTGAAATGACTGGTCAAGTGACTATTGGATAAATCATTCTGTTGATTGGGCTTGGACTTCGGTCCTTGTCCCATTCAACTTTAAAACTAATCAACAAAAAAAATGTACGAATTAATCACAATCAACAAACAACAAATGCCCATCAGATTCGGAATGAACGCACTCCGTCTTTTTTGCAAGGCAACAAACAAAAATTTGAATGATCTTTCAAAACTTGGACAAGACTTATCACTTGACGATTCTGTTCACTTGATCAATGCAGGTTTGAAAGACGGACATCGCAAAGCAGGAAAAGAATACAACTTCACAATTGAAGACATATCTGACTGGCTTGATGACGACATAAACATCTTGTCTGAAGCGATGAATATATTCGCAGAACAATTCAACACTACGGGATCGGGAAACGATCAAGGGACATCGAGTCCCAAAAAAGTGAAGAAGTAAACTGGGAAACGATTGAAGCATACGCATACGGAAGAATGAAAATTCAACCGGATGTTTTTTGGGAAATGACAATGCGTCAATTCTTATTGACACAAAAAGGATATCTTGAAAGTATTGAAGATGAACAAATTCATCAATGGAATATGACAAGAACAATGTGTCTTTATGTAATTAAACCGCACTTGAAAAAAGGATCAAATATGTCGCCCAAAGACATTATGCACTTGCCGATTGATGGCAAAACAAAGTCAGAAATTGACATTGAAAAGAAAAGAAAAGTTGCTGAATTTACACGTAAAAAATACGAAAAGATTGCACTTGCTAATAAAAAGAAAGATAAAAAACAAGTAAAATTTGAAGAATTATTTTTCAACAATAACGCAAAAAATCTTCCCAAGTAATTTTCGGCAATTGCAAGATCTTGACTTTTTGATATCAGCATATGACAGAACAGACAAAGTCGCTTAAAACGTATAAAAACCGGCTTATATAAAGAATTGATAAAAACAAATAAAATCAAATAAAAGTGGGAAAGAAGTCTTTGAATATAATGGTTGGCTTGAATGATTTGAACTTTCAAAAAGGTTTAAAAAGAGTCAACAAGAGTCTGACAAGATTCGGAAAAAAGATGCAACGTGTCGGATCATCTATGACGACAAATGTCACTGCACCACTTGGAGCCATTGCAGTTGCTTCTGTAAAATTAGCAGTTGACTTTGAAACGTCAATGACTAAAATTCAAACACTTGTTGGAGCTACGGCAAGCGAAATGCAAGTCTATTCAAACGCAGTCGCTTCAATATCATCACAGACGGCAGTCGCCCAAAAAGATCTTGCAGACGGATTGTTCTTTATTACTTCAGCAGGACTTTCTGGACAAGAAGCAATTGATGCCTTGACGGTGTCTGCAAAAGCAGGTGCGATGGGAATGGGTGAAATGGACTCAATCGCAAACGCATTGACTTCTGTGATGACTGCATACGCAGACGAAAATATGACTGCCGCACGTGCAGGTGATCTTCTTCACGAAACATTGAAACAAGGTAAATTTGACGCTGGTCAATTTATGGACAAACTTGGATCAGTCATACCAGTGGCAGCCGCGGCAGGTGTGTCGATGGAAGAACTTGGTGCCGCTTCAGCAACGATGTCAAAACTTTCTGGTGATGCCGCAGGTACGTTGACATCAATGAAAACTTTGATGATGTCACTTCTGAAGCCTTCAGAAAAACAAAAAGAAATTCTTGATCAAATGGGTTTGTCAACTGACGAACTTGGATCAATGATGGACGAATCGTTGATGGGAACACTTCAATTCTTGTTTCAAAATTTAGAAGGAAACAATGAAGCATTGATGAATATGTTCGGCAGTAGCAAAGCAGTAACCGGTGCACTTGCGACAATGGGACTTCAAGCAGAAACATATGCAGAAGTACTTGACGGGATGAATAATAGTCAAGGAAATGTCGATGCTGGTATGAAGATCTTGGATCAGACTGCTGGACAACAATTGAAGAAGTCTTTTGTTGATCTTCAGAACGCTGGAATTGAAATCGGAAAAATATTGATGCCCGTTGTGTTAAAACTTGTAAATGGGTTTAGACAATTCTTGTCTGCATTTCAGAATCTTGAAGGTGGTACAAAGAAGATCATTGTTGGGATTGGACTTGTAGCAATGGCGATTGGACCGATCTTAATGATAGTAGGTAAATTGACGGTAGCCTTTGGAGCATTATTCACACCGGTAGGATTAGTGATCGCGGCACTTGTTGCCGGTGGTATATTAATATACAAAAATTGGGATTATGTCAAGTCATTGATTGTGAAGATCGTCAACTATTTCATCGACTTGTACAACAATTCAATGATCTTTCGTGCAGGTGTTCAATTGATAATTATGGTATTTAAGAATCTTTGGGCAGAAGTGAAATTCATCTTCAATTCAATGATGGGTATCGCAAAAGAAGTCATTGGTGCTTGGATCAAACAATTCAAGGCAGTTGGGAAAGTTATCGCCGCGGCATTGAAATTTGATGGTGAAGGTATCAAAGAAGGTGCAAAAGAATTTGCAGACGCAACGATTGACGGATACAAAGGTATCGGAAAAGTCATTGCAGAAGAAGGTGCAATTCTTGGAGAAGAAATTGCAACAAATATGAAGACGGCATACGACAACACAATGAACGCTGATCCGATCGAATACATTTCAGAAGAAGACGTGCAAAATCAAGTTGATGGTGCAGTTGATAAGATCAAAACTTTGGGCGATAAGATCAAAGGATTCTTGGGTGGTGGATCTGTTGGTACAACAGACGATTCAACAACAACAACTGATTCTGGTGGTGGTATGATGGGTCCAGAACAAATGGATCTTTCTTTTCTTGATGATGTAGAAACAAAGAATGAATCTGTTCTTGACAAGATGAAGAAAGGCTGGTCAGAATGGGGAGAAACGACAAGTGACAAGATTCAAAACGTAGCGGGTGTGTTTAGTGAAATGACTGGACAGATGCAAGCCGTGTCTGATCAACGCTTCGCAAATGAATTTGCAAATCTTGATCTTGAAACACAGAAACAAATTGAAAGTGTAGAAAATTCAAATTTGTCAGAACAACAAAAGGCAGACAAGATCGCAACGATTGAACAAGATGCAGACAAAAAAAGAAAAGCGATTCAATTGCGTCAAGCAAAAGCGAATAAGAAATTTCAAATAATGAATGCGATCGTCAACACTGCAACCGCAGTGACAAATGCACTTGCAAGTATTCCTGCACCTTTTAATATTCCGGTAGCAATCGGAATGGGTGTGATGGGTGCGGCACAGATCGCAACGATTCAATCAGCACCTTTACCAGCATTAGCAGAAGGTGGTCTTGCATTCGGTCCAACTGCGGCACTTGTCGGTGATAATGTCGGAGCGTCTGCCGATCCAGAAGTCATCGCACCACTTTCAAAATTGAATGGTATGCTTGGTGGTCAAGCACAGAAAATCATTGTTGAAGGTGTGATCAGTGGAGAAGATATTTATTTGACTAATAAACGACAAGAAAAAATACAAGCGAGGTAATGGCATTAGGTACAACAGCATTGAAAAGTGAATTCAAAAGTGACTTTGGTATTCAGTATCGCATCAAGATATATGATTCGACAAACGCACTTGGAAATTCAGAAATACCTTTTACCGTAGATTCAAACGGATTTACATTAACATACAAAGGAAAAGGAAAAGAACGATACGACACGATGAAAGAATCAACGCTTGAAGTCGGTATGTATTACGGATTGACAGGTACGGCAAAACAATTCATTGACAATTTGCAGACATCAGATCAAGGACGTTTCAAAATAAGTGTTGAAAGAAGTACAAATTCAGGAGGTTCATATTCTGCTTTTTGGTATGGTGTGATAACTGCTGATATAATGACACTACCAGACGAGTCTGCACCGAGTCTTGCAAAGATCAAAGCGTCTTGTGGTTTAGCATTAATGAAAGACATTCCTTTTGATCGTGACGTGTACAATGGTACGAACGGAAATGTCAATGGATTATACACGATCAGACACATTGTTTCAAATATGCTGGAACATTATCTTGGTGGTGTTCAAGACTTTTATTCAACAAGCACAATGTGGTATGATATGACGCACTGGTATGAAGACACTATGCCTGCACCTGCTTCATCAAATTCACCTTGGGAAAGATCAGCACTTTATCCAAACGCATTTCGTGACATAGAATATGACGAAGGAGATCCAGTGAAGACAGAATCAATTTCAGCATACGACACTTTGAAAAGTATTCTTGAAGCCTTTGGATGTCGTATCTTTCAAGCAAATGGTTTTTTCTATGTGGTGCATCACGATATGTGGAGAAATGATTTGTCAAAATGGTACTATCGTAGAATGTCAAAAACTGGAGGAGAATTAGGAAGTGGAACTTATGCGTATCAAAACATCATATTTGATCTTGGTAAGGTAGGAGATAGTGAACCTTTGATCAAACTTGCTGGAGGTAGTCAAACATACTATCCACCATTAAAGAAGACACGTGCAGTATATTCAAATTGGGCTGACGATGGTCTTTATTCAGCAAGTCAAGATCTTTCAGACTTTGTGTCAAACGCTGATATGGAATCTAATTTGATTGACTTGGGATATGTCGAAGCAAGTGGCGGTGCATATATTCAAGTCAATCATCGTACAAGACTGAAAAGAGTTTCTGGATCCGGAACAAATTGGGATTCATTTATGGACTACGTACATTTAATATATATGATCAAAGTCGGTACATATTATTGGGATGAAGCAAATGGCGAATGGACAACAACACAAACATCGTGCGTCAAGGTTATTGCAGTCAATATGTATCAATATGCGTACACCGAAGGAAATGACATAGACAATTGGTGCTATCAACAGGTATCAATGATCACTTCTGATCTTCCAGTGTCTGACGAAGTCGAATACTTTGCGTCTTTTGTTCAAGGTAATACATATACAACTGACGGAGATCCACAAGGTACATCAGTTTATGACGTACAAATTATGGCAAACACTGCGTCATATCCTTCACTGATTCAATACACGACTGACGGAAATACTCCTTTCGAACGTGTCTTCGTAACGCAAGACGACAATTCAGATGCAAACGAGGAAATGGATCTTGGTAATTTGCGAATTGGTGACGGTCCGACAACTGCTTCGCCAAGTTGGGGAAGAATAAGAATCAACAACGGATCATCTTGGTTGAATACAATTGAAGAAAACTGGCAAGCCTGGCAAACAGGAACACAAGATCGTATCACACAAATATTGACGGAACAAAACTATGTCGGACAACGTGACTTCACAAATTTAAGGGAATACAATTTTGTCATTCGTGATATGACTTATAGTTTTACACCTTTAGCTTGTATTGTTGACAAGACTTTTTCTGGAGATCCGACAATGACAATGAATGGTTATAAATTTATAGCAAACAAAGATGAAATCAGTGGCGAATATTATCAGACAAAAATTGATGTCACTGCAATCACAAACGATACGTCACTTCTTGAAATAGTAACGTACACACCAAATGATTTTTATTAATGGCAGTAGGAATATTTAATTTTAAACCGATAACAAAATTGACTGCCGAACTTGGTGTCAATTCATCTCCGATCAGTGTCGAAGCACTTGCGATACCTTTGTCAACTGGCGACATCATTCAAATCGTAGGTCGAAACAATAGTGTCTATCGAACAGAAGTGACATCAAACGTGGCTGTCGGAGCAACTTCGATACCTATCAACGTCAAGACAACTGAAGCACTTGGGATTCAAAACAAGACGCCTATTGCAAAAAGATCGATTGTGATGATTGAAGATCTTGAAATGATGAAATATGTCAAGCAAGATTCACATATGTATATGAATTTCAGTAGTCAAGCAGTTGCGGCAAGAACGTGGACGACACTTTCATCTTCTGGTATTTCGAATCATTCTTGGAATACGGTAACAACTGACGAAGGTACAACGATCAACAATATTTCTTCAGCAATTCAGTCAGTAGGACTTGTCATACCTTTTGATTGTACACTTGTGGGATTGAAGTGTATCTTTTATCGTGTAGGAAACTATCAATCTGCCGCGGCATTGTTTCACGGAACACCGGATTATAATGATCTTGACACAATTAATATGTCACGTGTCGCATATGCAGAAGCAGACAATTCTGCTGGACCCGATTCAAAATATTCACAAAGACCAGTCGCCGGTACTGATCTTTCAGCAGAATTTCCATTGTCAGCAGGTGACATCTTACTACCAGCATTCAAAGGTGTTTCGAATTCTGGAGGAAATTTACGTGTCACATATACCGTTGTATTAAAGCCAAATAAATTATGATAAAAGAAGAAATTGAAAAACTAAAAATTGACATTGAAGATGCAATGATGTCTGGCGACTATGAATCAGTCGTTGTCATTTTACAATTAATTATTGAACACATTGAAAATTTAGAAAAATGAAACTGCTTGAAATCATACCTTTGAACATTACCGTTCTTGCAATATCTTTGACAGAAATTGAAGTCACATTGAAGATCTTACTTTTGTTGATCACAATCTTCATTTCTGTTTTTAACTTTATTAAAAAACGTAAAAAGTGAAACACTTTGACATATCAGAATTTGACTCGCCAGATCTTGAAAATTCTGGTGCGTATATGAAAGAAGAATTTCTTGAAAAGATTGACAAAGCAAGATCAATTGCAAACATACCTTTTAAGATCAATTCTGGATTCAGAACGATCACACACAACAAGAAGATCGGTGGATCAGAAAATTCTTCACATATGAATGGAGTTGCTTGTGACATACATTGTGTTGATTCACGTTCAAGACAGATCATTGTCAATGCTTTAATACAAGCAGGATTCACAAGGATAGGCATTGCAAAGACATTTGTTCACGCCGACACAGATCAATTCAAAAATGACGCTTTATGGTTATACTGAAAAATATACTTGGTAATTTATTAGGAAAAGCAGACGTGATCGTTGACGAGGTGATCACATCGCAAGAAGAAAAGATGCAATTGAAAAACGAATTGCAAAAAATCATCAATGATCACGAAGAATTGGTTGAACAAGAAATCACAAAACGATGGGAAGCGGATATGAAGTCAGATTCGTGGCTATCGAAAAACATCAGACCTTTGACACTTGCATTTCTTGTTGTGTCATCTGTCTTGTTGATCTTCATTGACGCTGGTGTGATTTCTTTTGTTGTCGATGAAGAATGGAAAGATCTTTTGAAAATGGTATTGATGACAACGATCGGTGCATACTTCGGAGGAAGATCATATGAAAAAGTAAAAAAATAGAATATGTCAAACAGAATGCGACTCAAAGATCACGAAGTTGAAATGATCAACAACTTCAGAAACAATGATTTCAACAATGTACTTGTCATTGGAGATCTTCATAGTCCGTTCATCAGAAAAGGATATCTTGAACACTGCTTGAAAGTACGTGAACAATATCAATGCAATGAAGTCGTATTCATTGGCGATGTCGTGGACAATCACTATTCATCATACCACGATGCTGATCCGGATGGCTTTGGTGCGGGTGAAGAATTAGATCGTGCAATTCATCATCTTAAAGAATGGCATCAGCACTTTCCAAAGGCAAAAGTATGTATCGGAAATCACGATGCGATCATATGTCGAAAGGCATTCAGCAGTGGTATTTCAAATCGATGGATCAAAGACTATGACGATGTCCTTGGTACACCTGGATGGGACTTTCAGAATCAACACGAAATCGATGGTGTGATCTATACACACGGAACGGGATCGTCTGGCAAAGGTGCAACAAAACGTGTACGTGAATGGCAATGCAGTATCGTACAAGGTCACATACATACTGAAGCATATATTGATTGGTATTGCAATAAAGAATATCGACTTTTTGCAATGCAGGTCGGTTGTGGTGTGGATGACAGATCATACGCAATGGCATACGCACGAAACTTCACAAAGAAATACATTGTGTCTTGTGGTGTTGTATTGAACAACGGAACACTGCCGATCGTATTACCTATGGACATTAAATAAAAAAGTGTACATTTGCACTTAATAAAATGAAATGATGACGTTCTTGTCATCTTTTTACTTGTTTTTTTTACTCGAATTGAAGCGTCTTTTGACGCTTTTTTTCGTTTATTGACATTAAAAAGCAAATTTTTTTTTATATTTTTTTCCCAGATAATTGCAAAAAAAACACACTTTTTGTGAATAAATTGTTCAAAGTTGTTTGTATATATAAAAAAAGTGTATATATTTACAAAAGTAAAAACAACGGGCGATGGTGCCCACCAAATTTAAAACAAGTAAAAATGCAAAATTTAAGATCTCCAAAGTGTAACAAATTGATGAACATCGCTAATCAATTAAAAGAACAAGGAAAAGCATCAGTTGAATTCAAACCGTCTTCAATTAATAGATACGGCTTGGATATGATTGGTATAAGACTTTCAAATTCAGCTCAATGGTATTGGTTTCAGTTAGATTTCGGCTATGATGCGATTTCTTTATTTGAAAGGTATTCAACAAATACAGGTAAAGCATCAAGAGGATTTAATATATCATACAACTTTCTAAACAAGATTGGTTTTTACAAAGACTAAAATCAATCAAACATCAACGCCTCGCACTGAAACAAATGCGAGGATTTGGTGGTAGTAACTAATATTTAAAACAAGTAAAAATGAAAACACAAATCAGAAAATGCAGAACACTAAATGATTTAAGAAATCATCCTTTAGTTTGTGAAGTTGAAAGAGAGTACAATCCAGGTGTCTTTGACGGACAAGACTATACTTATTGGCTATATTTAAAAGACGGCTATTGGTTTGAGGAGGAGCAAATTGGTTGCATTCACGAGCCAAGAATCAAAGACATCTTGTCTTTGTTTAATTGTTTCACAATAACAAAAAGAACTGACGGATTCTAATATTAATAAACATCATCGCCTTGCATTTAACGATGCGAGGTTTTGGTGGTAGTAACTAAAAGAAACAATTATGAAAATCAACTTTGGTAATTTATTAAACTGCAAAAAACAAGAACACGATGTCGGACTTGACATTGATCTTGTTGAAAGCAGTATCAATCAACTTAATGCGGAGATCGGACAGAAGATCAAAGAATCAACTGACAAAGAACGCATCAAAACACTTAAAGAAGTTAAAGCATTGACACGATCTTTGATGCCTCGAATACTTCACAAACACTTAATACAAAAAAAGTAATTATGGAAGCAGGAAAAGATCTTCACAAAAAAAACTATGTCGATAAAGCAAGACTTGAATTCGGTACACAAGTACAATTCTTTGAATACACGCTTGACGATGTCGTGCAATACAACACGATTCTGGGCGGTTTAATAGCATTATTTTGTTTTTTGACTAACACATACCCAATGGAACTTTTTTACACGTATTTGGGTGCAATATTAATGACAATAGTTTTCTATTTTAAATACGGAACAAAATGAATATACAAGAAAAATTGCTGAAGATTCAAAATGAATTGAAAGCTCCGAAGAATCAATACAATTCTTTTGCAAAATACAAATACAGAAATCAAGAAGACATACTTGAAGCACTGAAGCCACTTCTTAAAAAGTACGAAGTCACATTGACGATCAGCGATGAAGTACATTCAGTCAATGATCTTTCATACATCAATGCGATCTGTCGTCTTACAGACAACGATCACGAATTGACTACAATGGCACAAGCAGGTATTGACACTGATCGCAAAGGTATGGATCTGTCACAACAATTTGGGTCTTCATCTTCATATGCAAGAAAATACGCATTGAATGGAATGTTTTTAATTGATGACACAAAAGACGCTGATTCAATAGACTTAAAAGAAACTAAAAAAGCAACGAAGCCAACTTTGAAACTAAATTCAGAAGCATTTAAAAAAGCAAAAGAATTTTTGAAAGATGGTGGAGACATTAACAAAATCAAAAACAAATATCAAATCAGTCAAACGACACAAAATTCACTATTAAAATGACACACACACAGAAAGGTAAATTGATCAAAAAAATTGATCTTGAAACGGGAACATCAAAAGCAGGTAAAGAATGGAAAAAACAAGACTTTGTAATTGACACTGGCGACAAGTACAATCCTTTGCTTTGCTTTACACTATTTGGAGAAGAAAAGATTGCAATGATTAATGACATCAATGTCGATGACGTGATCGAAGTATCTTTCAATCTGTCTTCACGTGAATACAATGGTAGATTCTATCATTCAATCAATGCTTGGAGAATAGACAAAGAAGAAGACGTTGCAACGTATGAAACTGCTGACGAAGTAGTTGTTGAAAAAGAAACTGATCTACCATTTTAACTATGAAAAAGAAGAACAAAGATTCGTTTTTATACGAGGATGACTTTTATTCAATTGAAGTCTTTTACACATACACTTTTGATTCAGCAACTTACTATGATCCAGAAGATGAAGATCTTGAAGTTGAAAAGGTTTTTTTGACATCAAAATTGCTTCAAAAAGATTCAGATCGATTTATCGTGGTAGACACACAAAAATCTTCAGAAATTCAATGGGTGACAACTGACATCACAGATCTTTTTTTAATAGGTATAGACACAGAATCAATGGTTGAAGAAATACTACAAAAAGAAAGGGACAATGACTAAAACTATAAAAAGAAAGATTGACAAGATCTTGAAAGAAGCACACTTGATCATCAACGAATCAAGTGGCACAGACATTTCAAAAACACAAAAAGCAAAAGCAAAACTTGAAGCAAGAAAGATCTTGCGACAAATCAAAGATCTTGATCAAAAGGTTTGGGATTGCATAAAATTTGACATCAAATAATATGGAAAAAGAATTTATTTCAGACGATCACATTGTCATTCAAAGTTTGCAACATATGTTGATTTCATATGAAAAACGATTGAAAAAATATCAAAAGACAGACAGACAAGATCTTGTTGACATCACACTTCGTTACATTGCAAAATTAAGACGACTGATCATACAAAAGACAGAACAAACTTTTGTCAAAAAAAATAATATTAAAACAATTCAATCATACAAATAATGGAAAGAAAAGAATTAATAAAACAAATGGATTTCATTGTTGAATTAGTTTGTGACATTTCACATTTAACAAGACAAGAACTATTTTCAAAAGCAAGACAAAGACATCTTGTTGACGCAAGAAGACTTGCATTCGCATTGATGCGAGAATTGTTCGGATTGCCATACACAACGATTTCAAAATACTTTGGAAAGAATCACGCATCAATCATTCATTCAATTAAACTTCACAAAAATTTACTTGAATTTGACGCAATTTATCGTGGTAGGTACACAAAGATCTTTCGACTAATGTACCAGAAGTATAATGAAGAAGTCATTGACTTTTTAAAAGACAAACTGAACGATGAAAAAGGACACATTATTAATACATTAAGAGAGGACACAAAGATACTATGAAAACAGACAGAAAACTTGGAGAAGAAGTCAACAAGATGCTTCTTGAATTAGGTATTGAAACACCGACACACACAACAGACTTCACTTTTGCAGAACGTCAAAAGCATATTGAAACATCATTTGAAGTGATTATGCGAATGCTCAATCTTGACTTGACAGACGATTCACTTGCAGACACACCACGAAGGATTGCACATATGTACTTGCGAGAAATATTCGAAGGATTAAACTATGACAATTTTCCGAAGTGCACACGTGTCGAAAACAAAATGAAATATGATGAAATGGTTACGATCAAAGACATTTCAGTGATGTCAACTTGTGAACATCATTTCGTCACAATCGATGGTATTGCAAAAGTATCATACATTCCGAAGGACTATGTCATAGGATTAAGCAAGATCAATCGAATTGTTCGTTTCTTTAGTAAACGACCACAGATACAAGAAAGACTCACAGAACAGATCTTTCACACGCTTTGCTATATATTAAAGACGGATGATGTCGCCGTCAAGATCGATGCCATTCACTATTGCGTCAAGTCACGTGGTATTGAAGACGCATCATCATCAACGACAACAACAAGACTTGGTGGAGAATTTTTGAAGCCAGAAGTCAGATCAGAATTTTTAACTTATTAAACAACAGAACTATGGACGTAACGTCAGAAATCACGGCAGAAGGAAAAAGGTTTTCATTTTTGCCAGAATCAGAAATCAAAACAGATGAATTGAATCTTTTTCAATTTGATTCGCCCGATCAATTAATCATCACAGAAACAAAAGAATTTTCAGCAGTCTGCCCATTCAGTGGTCTTCCAGACATCGCATATTTGAAAGTCGAATACTATCCGACATCATACGTTTGTATTGAATTGAAGTCATTCAAATACTATATGACATCATTCAGAAATGTCGGCATTTATCAAGAAGGTGCGACAAAAAGAATATATGACGATGTCAAAGATATTCTTCGATCTGATCGTGTACGTGTGACAACGATATACAACACACGAGGTGGTTTTGACACAACTTGCATTGAAGGAACGCTATGATCTACTACATTTCAGGACCGGAAAGCACCGTCAAGAATGTCAAAGAACGATTGATGGATGATGACAAAGCAAGTCACTATCTTTTGTCTTTTGCAACTTCTTCAAAACACTTTGATGAATTTTATCGTGACGGGAAAAACACGATAATGATTGACTCCGGTGCCTTTTCGGCTTGGAATAGTGGTAAGATCATTGATCGTGAAGAATATCTTGCTTATTGCAAAAAACTGCCAGAAGAAGTGTACAAGATCAATCTTGATGTCATACCACAGACGGGATCGTCAGTTGCAGAAAAATTGAAATGCACTGAAGAATCATTCAAGAATTTTGTGTACTTGCAGAAGCATTTGAAGAACGTCTTGCCCGTACATCACTACGGAGAAGACATTTCATTGATGCACAGATTTGTCAATGAATGTGACTACATATGTATATCTCCAGCAAATGACACTTCAGAAAAGATCAAAAGAAACTATTTCAAATATTTATTCAGTCAGATTGATTTGAATGTCAAGACACACGCACTTGGATATTCATCATTCAGTGGTTGTGGTTTGTTTCCTTTCTATTCAGTCGATTCAATTGCTTACAAACGGACACAGATGTATGGTGATCTAATATTCAGAAAGTCAGACGGATCATATATGTATATGTCGATGTGGGACTATGCAAAATTGAATGGAATCGCATATGATCGTGACGCTGGTATGGCAGCCAACAAAGAACTTCTTGAAAAAGCGACATATTTTCACATTCAGAATCTTTTGAATAGGTTCAAAGAATTAGGAGAAATTAACAAGACAAAAAATTTCAATTATCTTAAACAACAATTAACACTTTTTTAGTATGAAAGCATTGGTTATTTTTAGTGGTGGACAAGATTCAACGACTTGTCTGCATTGGGCATTAAGTCCCTTATTTAATGACTTCAAAGAAGTCGAAGCAATTTCATTCAACTATGGACAGAAGCATTCGGTTGAATTAGATCAAGCAATTAAGATTTGTGATACATTATCGATCACACTTCACATCATTGACATATCTTTTTTGAATAACATTGTCGAATCAGCATTGACATCAAACGGAGATGTCAACAAATTAAATGACAAAGGTCTTCCGTCATCTTTCGTTCCGAACAGAAATCAGATCTTCATCACAATGGCACATTCACTTGCACAGAAGATCAATGCAACACATTTGATCACTGGAGTTTGTCAAACTGACTATTCTGGTTATCCGGATTGTCGTGAATCATTTGTCAAAGCAATTGAATGGACTACAAATTTAGGATCAGACGCAGACATCGACATCTTGACTCCTTTGATGTACTTGACAAAAGCAGAAACATTTGAACTTGCAATGACAATGGGTGCAGAAGCATACAGATCAGTCATTGAAGATTCACACACTTGCTACAATGGAGATCGTACAACTTTGCACGATTGGGGATATGGTTGTGGCGAATGTCCTGCTTGTGCATTAAGATCAAAAGGTTACACAGAATTCAAATACTTAATGTCAAACACTGATCAAATATGAAATTTCAATCAACAAAAATACTTGAAGGTTATTCGACAACTTTTAGACAATGGAAAGCAGAATCACACTGCAAATATCTTCACGGATACGCATTAAAATTCAAAGTCATATTTGAAGGAGATCTTGACGAACGTGGTTGGGTAGTTGACTTTGGATCATTTAAAAAGATCAAACAAAAAATGAAAGACTTGTTCGATCACACAACGATAATGGCACTGGACGATCCAAGACTTTGGGACTTTAACAATTTAGCTTATCACGATTTGATCCAACTTCGTACAATGGAAGCAGTCGGTTGTGAAAAGTTTGCTGAAGTCGTATTCAATATGATACAAGCAGAATTTCAACATCAAGAACGTGTCAAAGTTGTATCTGTCGAGTGCTTTGAAAACAATACAAATTCAGCAATTTACAAAAGATGAATCATTTAATCATAAGCGAACAATTCTATTCTTTGCAAGGCGAAGGACAGACGATGGGTGTTCCTTCAATATTCATTAGACTTGCAGGTTGCAATCTTCTTTGCAAGTCAGATCATTGGGTTTGTGATTCTATCGAAGTATGGAAGAAAGGTGTCAAAACAGAATTTCAAGATGTACTTGATCAAGATATGATCAAACGACTTAAAGAAGGTACACATCTTATTTTCACAGGTGGTGAACCTATGCTTCATCAAACTGCAATACTTGACTACTTGAAATGGTTTAAAAAGAAATACAATTTCAAGCCAATAGTTGAGATTGAAACAAACGGAACAAGAATAATTGATCACGATCTTTTCAAATTGATTGACTTTATCAATTGCAGTCCGAAACTTGAAAATTCCGGAGAACCTATTTTCAGACGTTTTAACGAACAATCATTGACGCAGATAAGCAATCACACGAAATCGATCTTCAAGTTTGTTATATCGCACGAAAACGACATTGACGAGATCATCAAGGACTTCAATTGTATTGACTTAAACAAAGTTGTGTTGATGCCAGCAGGAGAAGACAAAGATCAATTGAATGAAACAAGAATGATGGTAGTCAACAAATGTCTTGAAATGGGATGGAGGTATTGTGATCGTCTTCATATAATTATATGGAATAAAAAAACAGGAGTATGAAACGAATACGAGTAAAAAAGAAAAAGAACTTCACGGTAGTGAACAATCAATTCATCTTTGAAAAAGGTTTGTCGCTGAAGTCAAAAGGTTTGCTTGTCTGGATGTTAGCATTACCAGAAAACTGGGAATTGTATGTCGAAAACGTCATCAAGCATCACACAGACGGAAAGACTGCAATCTATTCAGCATTTAAAGAATTGATGTCATTCAACTATCTTGAAAGAAAACAGATCAGAGATAAAAAAGGAAAGATCATTTCTTGGGAATACATTGTACACGAATGCCCACTTTCAGGAAATCAAGAAGTAGGTTTCCAACAAGTAGGTAAACAACAACAAGGAAATCAGTCGCTAATAAAGACGAATAAAAATAATACTATTAAATACTTAACAAAAGAAAGTATTAAAAGCAATTTTCAAGATCTTAATTTTGACGCTTGGACTTTATGGAAAGAATTTAGAAAAGAACAATTTCGATCAACGTACAAGCCGATCGGAGAAAGATCAGCAATTAAAAAACTGATCGATCTTTCAAATGCTGATCAAAAAATTCAAGCAGACATCATCGAGCAAAGTATATCAAATGGGTGGCGAGGTTTATTCGCATTAAAAGAAGAAAAGAAATCAAATGTCAAACAATTGCAATCTAATTGGTTAGAAGCAAGAAAAATTGTGTCAAATGAATAAAGAACAAGCAACAGAAGTCAATCTTCTTATTGCGACTTTTAGGTGTTTTAACGAACAATTGTACAACATCAAAGGAAGTCACAAAGGTGTATTGAAGCAAAAATTCAACAGACTGATCAATGTATCACGTCAATATGAAAAAGAAATCGTCAAATTGACTGATGATTCGAAAGACATTGAAAACATATATGATGAATTGATGGAAATATTAATAATAGTAAAAAAACAAGTCAATGAATAAAGAAGAACAAATCTGGTATCGATTTAATGAAGATCAAAAGAACTTAAAGATTGAATGTGTCGATCTATTGTCAAAATTTTATTTGATGCTTGGACAAAAGCCAGAGTCAGAACAAATTGTGATAATGGCAAAATTTTTGTATGACGACATTGTTTCAAAATATTCTGCTTTGACAATGCAAGAAGTTGACTTTGCAATCACTGAAGGTATACGAAACGGAGAAGGATCTTGTTTTATCAACGTTAGATCTTGGAATCAATTTATACAACAATATCAAAAAGGATCACGTCTAAAAAGACAACAGAAAAGATTGACAGAATTTGAAATTCATCAAGAATCACAAAAACAGATCAGTCATACAATCAACAAAGCAAAACAGATCAAAGATGCTTAAAGACTTTGAAACTATTACAGAAGACGCAAACGACTTTGAAATCAACAAAGTCATTCCGACACTTGTCAAAGGTTTATCACGTTACAAAGGGAAAGACAATGCAATTTCGGGAAGTACGATCATCAAACGACTTAATGATTCACAGATCTTCGGAAAATACAAATTAAACGCAGTAAAACTTCGCAAATTGATTCAAATGATGCGACTTCGTGGTGATCTTTGTTTCCTTTGTTCTTCATCAAAAGGTTACTATGTGGCAAAAACAACTGAAGAACTTGACGATTGCATTGAATCACTTGAGCAAAGAATATCACAACAAGAAAAAGTTGTCAAAGCATTAATATGGCAACGAAATCAATGTATTTAATATGGCAAAGACTACGATCAGCAAACTGAAATCAAAACTTGACAAATTATTTTCATTGTATATACGACAAAGACACAAAGACTTTGACGAATTTGTGACTTGCTTTACTTGTGGAGTCAAAAAGCACTGGAAACAGATGCACGCCGGTCACTTTCAGTCAAGAAAGCATCTGACAACACGATGGGACGATGTCAATGTACAAGTACAATGTCCGAAATGTAATTTGTTCAATCAAGGAGAACAATACAAGTTTGGTTTGTATCTTGATCAAAAATATGGCGAAGGTACTTCTGATGAATTGCATCAACGTGCAATGACGATCGTCAAACTTTCACGAACAGACTATGAAGAAGCGATCAAGAATATTGAAAAGAAATTGAAAGAAATATGACTTGATTGTCGTATATATTAATAAAATTGTTATATTATGGGAATGAAAAAAGTGATATTTGAAGCAGGAATCAATAAAGTAGGTACATTGGCAGATGGTACATTGTCGATCAATTTACATACACAAGAACTTCCTGCGGAAACTATGATGAGAATCTTTGAAATGAACAAAAAGCCTGGTCTTGTGTTGATTTCATCTGATTCAATAAGTCAACAAGACATTGACGCAGTACAAGTGACGACAAAAGACTTTGAATTTAATCAAAAGACACCAAGTCAAAGACTTCGCAATGTATTGTATCGAGTATGGGAACAAACTGATCAACAGAAAGACTTCAGATTGTTTTATGAAATACATATGGAAAAAGTAATTAATCAATATAAAACAACATTGGACTAATGGTAAAAGACACTGATGTACTTGCAGAAGTACGAAAGAAGACATCTGACATCGTTTCGCTTGTCAATGAAGGATATATGCAGTCAACCGATGCGTACGTCTTATTGAAGCAAATTGAAGTCAATGCAAAAAGTATGAAAGATGAATTGAAAGAACAAACAATTGATCTTATTCATCAAATAGGTTTCAACAACAAATCAATCGACACATCTTCAGCGTCAATTGAATTAAGATCTTCGGCAGGTCGATGGGACTTCAGTCATATAAAAGAAATCACTGATCTTGAAGAAGAATTGAAGCGATTGAAAGAACGATCAAAACTTGCATACAAGAACGAGCAAAGCGGATCAATGCTTGTCACAGAAGACGGAGAACAAGTACAATCAGCGATCTTCATATCGGGAAAAGAAACTATTGCAGTAAAGTTGAAGAAGTAATGGCAAAGAAGAATCATCATCAAACTATATGGAAAAGGGAAGAAGATGATTCATTGACACTACAACTGCCCAAGATCATCAATACAGACATATCTTTTCAATTAATGTTTGGAATGGCTGAAGATTACAAAGAAGAAAACAGATTGATCAGAAAGCATCATCAAAAGTACACATTAAACGTGTACACAGAAAAACACATCAAGATATGGTTCTTTTAAATAATATCATCACAATCATTGGTAAGTTAGTAGAAGCGACATTGACGCTGATCTTCACTATACCTTTGATGATCATCACGTTTGTGATTGTTTATATTACAGAAATAATTTTAAATCTATTCAAAAAATGAAAGTAGTTGCAACAATATCAGTCAACGTTAAAGTCAAAGAAAATGATCATCCTGCTGACGTACAAGACAGAGTCATTGAAAAACTTGTGAACGTATGTGATGGATGGGTCAATGGTGATGTGTCGCCAAAGATCACAATTCAATATACTATGGACAAAGAAGACGTTGACGATATAAAGAAACTGATCAACTAATGCCAAAGCTACCAAAGAAGAAAGATGTGTCTTGGAGAGCAAAGACAGAACGCAAAGTGTTTGAAACAAAAGGAAAGAAGTCATACAAGACGGAAAACGCTAAATTCTACAATAGTAAAGAATGGAAGACACTGCGAAACTATTATATCAGTCAATATCCTTTATGCAAATGGTGTGAAGAAGAAGACAAAGTGGTACCTGGTGATGTAGTTGATCACATAAAAGAAATCAAAGATGGTGGTGATATACTTAATGAAAACAATTTGATGACGCTATGTCATAGGCATCACATACAGAAAACAAATTGGGAAAGAAGCAAAAGAAAAAGACGCAATGAATAAATCAAAATACTATTACGACTATACAAGAAACACAGACGATGTGATTGACTATGAACAGACACAGACGCCCAACTACTACATAGGAAAGAAGTATGGCTACAAAGCAAAGGACATCATCTATGACTATGATCTGTCATACAATTGTGGCACTGCATTGACGTATATATTACGAGCAGGAACAAAGACAGAACAAGGTATGAAACAAATTGACAAGCACGTTGAAGACATACAGAAAGCAATCAATCATCTTTCTTTTGAGTTAGAAAACTTGAAGAAGGAGGGGGGTCAATAAATTTTTGACACTTTCTGGAATATCAGAAGTGGGGATTTT
>Ga0181380_1000194_pt1 | contig 27457 bp, 28 predicted proteins | sample 3SPOviralmetaG_FD_130116 | JGI IMG/M metagenome (GOLD analysis project Ga0181380, IMG submission 130116) | Marine viral communities from the oligotrophic San Pedro Time Series (SPOT) site, San Pedro Channel, CA, USA - 3 SPOT_SRF_2009-08-19 | ecosystem: Environmental > Aquatic > Marine > Strait... | reverse complement strand
TTCTTGGAAGCATTTTCATTACAAACACATGCTAGTGGTATTACGTTTAACCATAGTTCAAACACTACACTACTTCCTGTAGGCGGAGGAAGTCATACACTAGCAACTCTTACTGCTACACAAACACTTACAAACAAAACACTTACTAATCCGACAATCAATGCATTTACTGGAACAGGAAATGGTACTATTACTGGAAATTTGACTGTTAGTGCAAATGTTGATGCAGATAATGTAACTACAGATGGACTAAAGATCGTTGATAATAATGTAATGTCAACTAGAAGTAATGACAATATTAACCTAATTCCTAGTGGTACAGGTAAAGTTAACATTGCAGGCTTACTATTTCCAATTACAGATGGCAGTGACGGACATGTTCTAAAAACAGACGGTGCAGGTAATTTAAGTTTCGGTGCTGAAAGTGGTAGCACTGCAGGACATACAATACAAAATGGCGGTAGTAACCTAACACAAAGAGCAGGTTTGAACTTTGATGGAACACACCTTGTTGCAACAGATGACAGTGGGAACGGACAAACTGATGTAACCGTAAGTAGCACTCTACAAACTATTGCAGGTAAAACTTTCCCAAGTGGTGCAATAGTAGGTAGTACTGATAGCCAGACACTTACTACTAAAGTTATCAACAGTAATGCTAACACTATACACATTGATTTAGATGATTTAGGTACATTTACAGGAACACTTGCAGAGTTTAATGCAGGACTACAAGGTGATAGTTTTGTAAGTTTAACAGGTTCAGAAACACTTACAAACAAAACACTTACTACACCTGCACTTACTACTCCGGCACTAACAACACCTACAGTTGCTACTAATATTGATTTATTAGCAAGAGCAGAGTTGCGCTTTAAGGATGCAGATAGCAGTCATTACGTTGGATTTGAAGCACCTGCAACTATTAGTGCAAATCTTATATGGGTGTTGCCTGCAACAGATGGGGCAAACACACAGGTACTTACAACTGATGGTAGTGGAAATCTAAGTTGGACAGACGGCGGTGGAGGCGGCGGTGCCAGCACACTAGGTGGACTGAATGATGTCACAGTATCAAGTGCAGCAACAAATGATTTAATAGTTTACACTGGTAGCGGATTTGAAAACAAAGCAAAACACGAAGTTGCACCTACTGTTCCGTTTACAAAAGCAGATGGTACTGCACAAGTAATTACACTTGAAAATGCATACGATCTAACAAGTGTTGCAGGCTTCTTAAATGATAGAGTAGTTCAAAAATACAAAATGCCATTTGTAAATGCAGCAGGTGCTAGTGTTTCAACATTTGTAGTTACTCTAGATGATATTGCTGGAAATGCTGCTGGAAGTGCAGCAACATTAACAACTGCAAGAAATATTGGCGGTGTTAGTTTTGATGGAAGTGCGAACATTGACTTGCCAGGCGTAAACGCTGCAGGTAACCAGGATACTACTGGTACTGCTTCATTAATTAATGCAACAGCAAATAATAGTACAGACGAATCTGTATTCCTTACATTTGTTGATGGAGCAACTGGTTCGCAAGGAATTGAAACAGACACAGGATTAACTTACAATCCAAGTAGCGGTAACTTAACATCTACATTGTTTACAGGTACAGCAACAAATGCAAGATACGCTGACTTGGCTGAAATGTATGCAGCAGACAGCGAAATTGATCCAGGTACTGTTGTTATGTTTGTCGGAGAAGGCAAAGTTGTAGCATGTGATAGAAATAATTGTAGAAGGGTAGCAGGTATTGTGTCAACTAATCCTGCGCACTTAATGAATAGTACACAAGACGGTGTAGCACTAGCACTTGCAGGGCGTGTTCCTTGTAAAGTAATTGGTCCAGTACAAGCAGGTGATCTAATGGTTAGTGCAGGCAACGGCAGAGCAATGGCAAACAATGATGCACTTACTGGTACAATAATTGGTAAAGCAATTGAAGAAAACATTGATGGCGAAGGTGTCATTGAAGTATTAGCACTAATGATGTAGTGGATAAATACAGTAAGGAATAGGACAGGATAAATGGCAGCAAAAACCCCGTTGAAAGCAACCTTTGATGGTAGCAGTAACGTTACAGGACTAGCAGAATTTGTCGGCGCAGACTTCGTTGCAGTTGCAGATGGTGGTACTGGCGTAGCAACTATCACTAGTGGTGGTGTTGTAGTTGGTGCTGGAACAAGTGCGGTCACAAGTAACAAAGCAGCACCTAGTGGCGATTTTGTTGGCACTTCGGATACACAAACGCTAACAAACAAAACACTAACTACTCCTACTATTACAACACCAGTCATAAATGCAGGTGCTGATTTTAAAAACGGGGCTACCAGTGCTGGCTTTATAAAGTTCTTTGAAGATAGCGATAACGGAACTAACGCTGTTACACTTATTGGTCCTGCTAGTACAGCAGACGTAACACTAACACTTCCGGCTGCAACTGACACACTAGTTGGTAAAGCAACTACAGACACACTAACCAATAAGACATTGACTGCACCAGCACTTACAAGTCCTACTGTTACAACAAGTATTGACTTGTTAGCAAGAGCAGAGATACGTTTTAAAGATGCAGATAGTAGTCATTATATTGGATTTGAAGCACCGGCTACAGTAAGCAGTAATTTAATATGGACACTACCTGCCACAGATGGTAGTGGTGGACAGGTACTTAAAACAGATGGCAGCGGCGGTCTAGGATGGGTGTCAGCCTCCGGCGGTGGTAGTGGATCTAGTTTTCCAAACAGTACTATCCAAACGCTTCCAGGCAAATCTAGTGACTATGATTTGTCTTTCAACGCTGCACAAAATACTCAAGAAACGCCATTTGATTCAGGAGCAACTGATGCTTTTGGTGTTAACTTGGGTACAGTGTTTTCACTTATGGATCCAATTGGCACAGTAGAAGGAACAGGTGCCAGTGATGGTGGCTTGGATCTAGGTGCATTTAGTTAATAAATAAAGGATATAGGAGCAAAAGATGCCTACAGTATTACAGTTTCGTAGAGGAACAACAGCACAGAACAACGCTTTTACAGGCGCAGATGGTGAACTAAGTATTGATTCGCAAGGCGACAGTATTAGAGTACATGATGGCTCAACCGCAGGCGGATTTGAGACAAACGCTAAACAAGCAAAGTACGCTGATATCGCGGAAAGATATCGTGCAGATGCATCTTATGAGTCTGGCACAGTACTGATGTTTGGAGGCGATGCAGAAGTAACAATATGTGATACAGCAAATTGTACTAAAATTGCAGGTGTTGTATCCAGTGAAGATACTGCATACTGTGTAATGAATAGTCCCAAAGGACAACGCGATGATCCAACTTTCCCTCCTATGGCTTTGTTAGGTCGTGTTCCATGTAAAGTTATTGGTGTTGTGGAAAAAGGTGATTTGATGGTATCAAGTGGAACGCCTGGACATGCGCAAGCATTTACCGGCCAGATTAATCCTATGGTTGGAAGTGTTATTGGTAAAGCAGTGGAAGCAAAAACTGATACAGGTACCGGCACTATTGAAGTTGTAGTAGGTAGACTCTAGTCGCACATTAAATCTTCTATAGTTTTAATTTTAGAAATTATTTCTTCTATCTTAAATGTAGTGAATACACCTGGATGCAATGGCTTGGGCCAACTATCTAGTTTGCTCCAAGCATATCCTTTGTGTTCATCATTAAGTTTTGGTAAGAACTCTTCTTCAACTACACAAACATATGTACTATAACAAAAATTATTTTTACTATTTGTAAATTTTTCTACTGGAAGTGTTTTTAGCACAAGCGGCATAAAGCCTATTTCTTCGACAATTTCACGTTGTAGTGCAGTGTATTCTGTTTCGCCTGCTTCAACTTTGCCGCCAACAAATGCCCACATACTATCATACTTTGCACCATTGCGTAGTACAAAAAGATAACGTGCCGTTGTTTTACTTAAAAACAGTGCGCCTACACTGCTATTAAATGACGATACTCCAGTCGCCTGCTCGATATTCGCCTTCATAGGATTTTACCCACTCTGTGCCTGTGTACTTATATTGTAGACCTGTGTTACTATTTGTCATATAGTGTATACCTTCTTCGGCACTACTGTCAAATGCTACCTGCCAATTAGTGCCATTATATTCGATAATGTCGTTAGCACCTGCTACTAGATCACCCCAAGCATCAGGTCCATCTGTGTTACTTGCATCGCCGATAGCATTGAGGATGAGATAACGTTGCCCTTGTGCAGCCACTGCAAGTCCTGCTCCGGGTGCGCTGCGCAAAGGATTAACAATCTTTAATACAGCCGAAATATCATTTGTTGGGATTGTATCTGCATTCACTGTCCAAAGCAATTTATAAGGATCACTAGGATGGAATGCTATTGTGCCTGATATCTCTGCACTACCGCCTGTTTCAAGGCGTATTTGACTTATGCCGCTCTGTAATTCTCCATATTGATTAATTAGTGCAGCCCAACTAACATCATCTGATCCAACCTTTTGTGGTGGATCATTCAGTGGAGTGTAATCTACTTTGTTTGTAGTTGTTTCATTGCGATCTAATATTTGCACAGAATTGCCTAATACAACAATACCAAAGTTCATAGGAGTAAATTTCATACGCTCGCCCATTAGTATCTGTCCATCAATCACACCATCTGCAATACCGCCTTGATCGTCATATATGCTTGCAACAATTTTATTAATGACACCAAGTTTCTTTACTTTAGCAGGCGCGGTCAACCAAATTGGAACTGTAAAATTTACTGTAGCAATATCAATTGTATCGTCAACGCCTGCAGGAACACTTCTGCTAGTATATTGTATATTTTGTAGTTCTATATAACTTAAACTTGTCCAGTCTAAATAGTTATCTGTGCTTTGTATTTCTAGTGCAGGATTAAACAACACTAGTATTTGTTCTAATAATTGAAGTTTTTGATTTGTATTACTAGTCCAAATATCTACATTCATTTGTAATGTATATGGAACAGGCATAATACGCTCTACTGTAAATGCATTGCCCTGTTGTGTGTTATACTCATTTGTGTTTACATCAAACTTGCGCATACGGATATGCTTCTTGTCAACAAATGTAGGATCTTGCCTGCGTTCTGTATTGTACTCTAATCCTGTTACATAACAACTAATCATGGGAGTTGGAATAATTTTATTTTCACTGTTTTCACGAATAATACTGCTTACCATACGAGTACTATCGCCATATTTTACAGGCACTGTTTGCAGTGTAGTATTTCCATTACGATCTTTGCCGTACTCAACCTGAAAGTTGCTAAATGCACGAATAAATTGCAGTAGAAAACGTCTTATTTGTTCATCATAAAAAAACTGTTGTGCCATTAATCTTCTCTAGGTTTCAATGCATCGCTAAGACTTTGTCTACTAGTTGCAGTAGTGTTATCATCTGCAGTAAATGTGCTGGTATTATTAATGAATTGATCTCGTTGTGTATTTCCTGTGCCTGGTGTAAGTTTACTACGGACATCATCTTCTACTTTAATCCAACGGTTGCCGCTGTATCTAAACAATCTGTTAGGTAAAAAGTCTACACGCAAAACAAAATCACCTTCTTGTGCAGTGCCTGGGAAACTTGTGCCCATACTAATTGGCTCACCGTTCGGAGCAAGTCCATCACCTACTAGATATCCGCTGTATGCATCAGTGTTAGTAGGTGTAATGCGTCTAGCATCTGCACTTGCATCAGTACTATCTGCATTCTGTTGAGTATCGTCAGCATTAACACCTTTAGGTTCTAGTGGTCTACCAGTAACTGGATCGGTTGGGACAATATAGTATTGACTTGTGTCGTAACCACTTTCTGGAACTTCTAGTTCTGCTTCTTCTACAATCTTGCTTGTAATCTCAAGTTCTTTGTTGTAGGTAGATAATAAATCACGAAGTGTATTATCTGTTGTATTGCCATCTGAATCTTCTTGTAACACATTAAGAATATCATTGTATTCTTGGCTATCTACTAGAGGTGTACACTTAACACGCCACAAATGACTCCACCAAGTTGGGCTGAAACCTTCACTAGGACGCGAACCTTCCTGAATAACATAATAACGTTTAAGGCTAAGTTCTACACTTTCATCTAGTGCGCTATAGTCTGTAAGGTGTGGTAGTTCAATAACATCACCTGCCATAAGTTTACGTCCAAGATTGTTTACCATATCGTTTTCGTGGAATGTAATAAACAGTGTATCGTTTGCTAAAAACAAACCAAACTGTGATAAGTCAAAGTCTGTATCACTTACATTATATATACCACGCAAATTATAGATGTCTTGATCATATATTCTGTCTCTGTTTTCGAGGAATAAAAAGTCTTGAATGCCCAATGGATCATGTTCTTGATCGCCACCTGTTTGGTTTGCAACACCTAAATACTTGTGAACATTGATTCCTGTGCCACCAATGGTAAACATTTCTCTTATTCTTCTATCAAAGAATCTATAATCGTTGGTGTGAGCACCGTCTTTCCATAGTGAAATTCTTGGCATAATATTTCCTTATTGCGTAGTATTTATCGCCTATAAATAACTCGATGAAACTAGACCTACACGGACATACTATACATGCAGCCTGGCGTTTGTTTAACACTCGCATTACAGATGCCTATTATAATAAGCAACGCACTGTGGTTGTTGTGACAGGACAAGGCGCTATAATGCACGAGTTTCAAACCTGGGCTGCCCAGCATCCTCATGTAAAAAGTTGGACAAATAGCCCACAAAACCCTGGAAGTTACAAATTATCTCTCAAAAAAGGTTGACACATTCTCAAAAGGTGCTATATTAATATAGTAAGTTGAAATTGAGGAGAGATACATTATGGTTAGTAACGCAAAGTTTAAAGATTTCGTTGTAGCACTTAGCGCAGAAGATCAGCAAACAGTTGTCAGTAGACAGTTGCGTTTGCTTCCTGCGTTTATCATGCAAGAAGTTGCTGGTACCAATAATGCAAAAGTTATTCGAAAGTTAGAGAGCCGCTTGAAGCAGGTTCGCTTGATGTTGTCCTCTATTGTTGCTAACGGGAGGGTTGTATAATGCGTATTAAAGGTGCAATGACTATTTTGAATAAACGTGCAGAGTTCTATGGCATGACTACAGAAAAACTAGTTCAGTGGTTAGACAAGAAAGCTGCTGATACAGTCAAAGTAGGATATGTTGATGAGACAATCAAAGTCCTTCAGGCATATGAAGTCTACAAGATGGACCAAGGTTATCGTTGGTCTGGTACAAACTTTGAAACATGGGTGAAAGCATGAACGAAATATTAAATGATATTGAAACACTTACTATTGTAAGAAATGCAGTAAGTACAGGTGTTGAAAAAGAAAAAACGCTTGAGTTATTGGACAAAGTAATACGTCTGAAGTCACTTGAGATAACTAACTTTGAAACACAAATGGAAATGGAGTTTATGAACGATGGCATTAACTGCTCTTAAAGGTAAACCTATCAAGCGTAAAAAAGCACCCAAGGCTCGCCGTAAAACTACTGGCGCTGGTGCCGCACCTTTGGACAACTATAAACGTGCAAAGGATTTCTTTCATTTTGATGTAGACAAAAAAGAGTATATGCCTATTATCAAGCAGTATGTCAAAAAGAAGTATGACAAAGAAACTGCACAGGCTATCTTTAAAAACAGTGATGGTGCAATTGCGTTCAGTCATGTTGCAGCATTTTGCTTTTACATGAACAATGATAAAGCAGACCAAGTACCCGAAGATAGTGTGCATTGGATGGAAGGTTTTTTCATTGACAAACTTGCTGAAAAAGGCAAATCTATTGTACAAGAAATTAAAGCAGTAGAAGCAGAAAAGCCTAAGAATGTTTATGTGCCTAGCATCCAAGAGCGTATCAAGGAAGCAAGCGGAAATATTATTGCAGAGATTGAAGAAGCAGTTGATGACTTTATTAACAATCCGGACAAGTTTAAAGGATTGGACGCTGTCAAACTATTCCGTAAACTTAATGTTAATCAAGCACACGCAAGACATATCCGTGCGTTTTACGAGGGACCTTTAGCAGAATATCATATGCTACAGCAACCTGCTCGTGAACAAGACGAGGATTTGCGTGAAGGGTATGCACACTTGGACAAAGCAGCCATTAAGCGTGGCGTAACACTGTTTAGTGGCATATTAGGTGCTTGTGATCTTATTACAGCAGAAAGCAAAGCAACTCGTAAGACACGCACACCTAAGCCTAAGAGTGCTGACAAGTTGGTAGCAAAAATGAAGTATTGCATAACCGACGAAAAGTATAAAGTAGCCTCTATTAATCCTGTAGATATCATTGATGCTACAGAAGTTTGGGTGTTTAATACTAAGACACGCAAACTAGGCAAGTACATTGCCGAGGATCATGCTACACTGCAAATCAAAGGAACTACACTGCAGTTCTTTGATGAGAAGCAAAGCGTTGCAAAAACACTTCGCAAACCAGAACAGCAACTAGCAGACTTTAACAAGAGTGGTAAGGTCCAGTTGCGAAAGTTCTTAGACAATATCAAAGGCGTAGAAACAAAAATGAACGGACGCTTTAATGCTGATACTGTGATTCTTAAAGCAGTAAAGTAATAAATAGTGTGTAAGAACAAGGATACACTATGGCAACCCTAGAATCACTAAGAGCAGATACAACTGATTACATTCGCTATCGTTTAGGCGATGGAATGGTAGATGTTGAACTGGATCCGGAACATTATGACAATAGCATTGACAAAGCAGTAAAACGTTTTCGTCAACGCAGTCAAAATGCATATGAAAGTTCCTATGTGTTTTTAAGTGTTGTAAAAGAACAGCAAGAATATACACTTCCAGACGAAATCGAAGAAGTGCGTCAAGCATTTAGACGTAGTGTTGGTAGTGGTTCCAGTGATACTGGTACGCAGTTTGAACCTTTTGAGGCAGCATTTCAGAATACTTACTTGCTACAAAGTGGACGTATTGGTGGTATGGCAACATATGAAATGTACTATCAGTATCAAGAACTAAGTGCTAGACTGTTCGGTGGCTTTATTAACTTTGAGTTTAATCCTGTTACTAAAAAGATTACACTGCTTCGTAAGTTTAGTGCAGATGGCGAACAGATCGTGCTATGGACTTACAATCTGCGTCCAGAAAGCAGACTGCTACAAGACAGACACGCTGGTCCGTGGGTACAAGATTATGCACTAGCACTTGCAAAATACACACTAGGCGAAGCACGTTCAAAGTTCTCAACTATTGCAGGGCCGCAAGGCGGAACCAGTTTAAATGGTGATGCACTAAAAGCAGAAGCACAGGTTGAAATGGACAAACTCGATGAGGAACTACGCAACTATGTTGACGGTAGTGATCCACTTTCATTTGTTATTGGCTAATAAGAGGTTTTCATGATTATAGGAATTTGCGGATTAATTGGCTCCGGTAAAGGAACTGTGGCTGATATTTTAGTTGATCAAGGATTTACTAAAGTAAGTTTTGCTGATAAACTTAAAGATGGGGTTAGTACTATCTTTGGATGGGACAGAAACTTGCTAGAAGGAGATACAGATGAATCAAGACAATGGCGTGAACAACCAGACGACTTTTGGAGTAATGAAACAAAGATGGAAGTCACTCCTCGTTTGGTGCTTCAGTTATTTGGTACTGATTGCATGCGTAATGGCTTTGATGACGGAGTCTGGGTAAGCCTAATAAAAAAACAAATACTTGAAAATCCAGGACAATATGTAATTCCAGATGTGCGTTTTGAAAATGAAATAAAAATGATCCGTGATATAGGCGGTGAGATTTGGTGGACCAAACGTGGCGACAATCCAGAGTGGTGGAGTAAAGCAGTTTTGGATACACAAACTGGAAGCAACTTTATGGCAGATGAGGATATTCATCCAAGTGAATGGAAGTGGGCAAACACCAATGATAAATTTGATGAAATCATCTATAATGAAAGTACTTTAGTTGAACTTAGGCATCAGGTGTTAGGTCGCCTCGGTGCCATCCCGTTTTAATCAGTTCTGCATTGCAGTTAAGACAGACTGTCTTAAGATTTGTTTTAGCAACATTATTTAAATCACTATCAATATAAAATACAGTTACTTGGCTTCTTATGCTAGGCTTGAAACCACAAGCCTCGCAATTCCTTTTTACTTTGTATCCACTATCAACCCACAAAGGTTTAACAGGTTTGTGTAATTTCAAACACTGTTCACATCTGCGCCTATAGTAAGTCTTACCATCTTTTTTGTAGTTTACTGCTTTAGGACGTTGCCCGCAAATGTCACAATGAGGTCTCATAGTGTATTTAACCACGGACCTTTAAAGGGATTTAGTAAAACAGGTGTTTTTTAAGGTGGTATGGATAAATATTATATATAAAAAATCTTGTGAGAGATAAGGAACAGAACATGGCATTAATATCACCAGGTGTAGAAGTCACCGTAATTGACGAAAGCAACTACACACCAAACGAAGCAGGCACAGTAGCATCATTTGTAATTGCTACAGCCCAAGACAAACTTAGCGGTACAGGATCAGGCATAGCATCAGGAACAACTGCTGCTAATGCAGGAAAAACTTTCTTAATTGGAAGTCAAAGAGAACTGACCTCAACTTTTGGAAATCCAACATTTTATAACACTGCAACAGGTTCTCCGATCAACGGATATGAACTTAATGAATACGGATTATTGGCAGCATATAGTATGCTTGGAATTACAAACCGTGCTTATATAACTAGAGCAAACATTGATTTAAGTCAACTTGTTAGCAGCACAAGTCGTCCACTTGGCAATCCAACAAATGGCACAACATGGTGGGATGTAAGTTCAGATACACGTTGGGGTATTTTTGAGTGGAACGGAAGCACAGGTGCTTTTACTAATAAAATTCCAACCGTAATTACAAGTACAACAGATTTAACAGGCGGTGTTCCAAAAACTTCAATTGGTGCTATTGGTGATTATGCATTAGTTGCAACAAACACTAGCAATCCTGTGTATTACAAAAATCGTAGCAATGCTTGGGTATTAGTTGGTAGTGCAAGTTGGCAGATTTCGCATGCTACTATTGCAGGTACAGTAGCAAGTCCAAGATTTACAAACGGCAATACTATTACTATTAATGGCACAACTGTAAACATGGTAGGTAGTACAGTAACAGATCTAAAGACTAGTATTAATAATGCAAGTATTACCGGTGTAACAGCAGATGTACACAACAATAAGATTGAAATTTATGCTAACAGTACTGCAGTTGGTGTTAGCAGTGTAGCAGATGGAAAAATTGTTCTTGCTAACGGAAGTGGTTCGATCCTTACAGATGCAGGTTTAACAGCAGGCACATATGCAAGGCCACTAATTGCACAAGATCCACACTATACTGTTCCAGCATGGAAGTCAACAGATACAACTCCACGTCCAACAGGCAGTGTTTGGGTAAAAACAACTTCAAGTAACCTAGGTTTCCTAGCAGATGTTAGTGCATATAACACATCAACAGGTTCTTTTGTTAGCGGTAATGCGCCAGCATATACAAATGATCAAACTGCACTTAAAAACTTAGATACCTCAGGCGGTAGTGCTATTGCAGCAGGCAGTTACTATGTGCAATACGATGTTAGTGAAAACGATACAGTTACATACAAATTGTTTGAAAGATACAGCGCAGGCGCACTTCAAGTTACAGGACTTATTAACAGCGCAAATCCTCTTACAGCAAGTGAAACATTTACTATACAAGCAAGTGCGGCAAATAGTACAACACTAACAACAGCAGTTACAGTGGTACTAAGTGGAACAAGCCTAGCAAATATGGCAAGTGACATTAACGGTGCAAACGTTGCTAATGTAAGTGCAAGTGTTAATAGTGCTGGTTATCTTGTAATTTCGCATGGAGCAGGCGGTGTAATTATACTAAAAGATACAAGTGGCACTCCACTAGTAGATGCAGGTATTACAACAAGTATTACAACAAAGCAGGTTCGTGCAGGTAACAACAGTGACATTATTTTGAGTAACTGGATTGCAGACACATATACTGCAAGTGTAAGTGCTCCTAGTGCAAATCCTGCAGATGAGACATATTGGTATACAGGCGGATTTGAAGCAGACATCCTAGTACACGATGGAACAACTTGGAGAGGTTATCAAAATATAACTGACACAAGAGGTTTTGCACTTGGCGATACAAGTCCAGACGGTGTTATCTTTAGCACACTAGCACCAACTACTCAAAGCGATGACACTGCACTAGTAAATGGTGATCTTTGGATTGATACAAGTGATTTGGAAAACTATCCTTCACTATATAGATATCAGACAGTAAGTGGAGAACAGCGTTGGGTGGCAATTGATAAAACAGACAACACAACTGAAAATGGCATACTATTTGGTGATGCACGTTTCATAGGTGATGGCACAACTGATGTTGTAACAGGTGATATTCCAACAACTGCTACACTTTTAACAAGTGATTATTTAGATATTGATAAGCCGGATCCTACAATTTATCCACGTGGTATGCTACTGTTTAACACACGTCGTAGCACATATGGCGTAAAACAGTTTAGAAGTGATTACTTCTCACGCACTAACTTTAGTGATACAAGTGCTTATCCAACACTCCCTACTGAAAAGGATGCATGGGTAACACAGAGTGGTAGTGTATTTGGACGTAAAGCAGTACGCAAAATTGTTACTAATGCAATGAAATCAGCACTAGATGCTAGTGCAGAATTACGAGAAGATTCTAGAACATTCAATCTTATTGCAGCACCGGGATATCCAGAACTGATTAGTAACATGGTTAGTCTTAATAACGACAGACGTCAAACATGTTTTGTAGTTGGCGATACTCCAATGAGATTAGCGGCAACAAGCACTGCTCTTGAAAATTGGGCTACAAATTCTGCGGCTGCTACAGACAACGGCGAAGATGGAATGGTAACTAGTGATCCTTATTTAGGTGTATTTTATCCTAGTGCATCAACCAATGATCTCAGTGGCAACACAGTCATTGTTCCAGCAAGTCATGCGATGCTACGCACAATTGCTAGAAGTGATGATATTAGTTTCCAGTGGTTTGCACCAGCAGGCACAAGACGTGGTCTAGTAGACAACGTTGCAAGTATTGGATATATTAACAGTGCAACAGGTGCGTTTGTAAATGATAACATTCGTGAAAGTGTAAGAGACACACTTTATACAAACAGAATTAATCCAATTGCATTCTTTAATGGAAGTGGTATTCTTAACTACGGCAACAAAACTCGTGCAACGACACCTAGTGCATTAGATCGTATAAACGTAGCACGTCTTACAGGTTACCTTAGAAGTCAACTGCAATCGATTGCAACAGGCTTTGTTTTTGAGCCAAACGATAAGATCACAAGAGATGAGCTAAAGCAGCAAGTTGAACAAACTCTTAATGATTTGGTAGCAAAACGTGGTGTATTTGATTACCTGGTTGTTTGTGATGAAACAAATAATACTCCAGATAGAATTGATCGCAACGAACTATACGTTGATGTTGCTATTGAGCCTACTAAGGCAGCAGAATTTATCTTCATTCCTATTAGACTTAAAAATACAGGTGAAATTGCAAGCGGAAACACAGCGGCTGCAAATTCAGTATAAAAACCAACAAAAAGTGGGGGGTTAACCATACCCCCCATTTTTTATGAGTCAAATTAGATAAATACTTTTATAATTATTAGGAGCAGAATGAAATGTCAGTTTCATCATTAACCAAATTTACAGTACCTATTGACGGTGATCAGAGCGCGGCCAGCCAAGGCTTGTTGATGCCAAAACTTAAATATCGCTTTCGTGCGTCATTTGAGAACTTTGGTATTAGTACTCCACGTACAGAACTTACAAAGCAGGTAATGGATATTACTCGCCCAGAAGTTACATTTGACGAACTTCCAATTGAGATCTACAACAGTAGAACTTACTTGATTGGTAAGCATACTTGGAGCCCTGTCACAGTCAATTTGCGTGACGATGTCAACGGTGGTGTTACTAAATTGGTAGGAGAGCAATTGCAGAAGCAGTTTGATTTTATGGAACAGAGCAGTGCAAGTTCAGGTATTGATTACAAATTTATCACACGTTTTGAATTACTAGACGGTGGTAATGGTGCTAATGCACCTAGTGTGCTTGAAACTTGGGAAATGTATGGTTGTTTCATTACAAGTGTAAACTACGGCGATCTTAACTATGCTAGTAACGATGCGGCAACGGTTACTATGAACCTAAGATTTGACAACGCTGTGCAAACACCACTTGGTGAAGGCGTAGGTGCAAGTGTAGCGAGAACACTAGGTCAAACTATTACAGGCTAATAGGAGTTTTTTCCGATGGCTAGTGTAAACAGTCAATTACAGCCTTTAAATGCAACAGATACAATGCGCGACTATAAACATGCGTCGCGCACTTTTGTTGACAATAATTTTGAATTACAACCTAGACATAGTAATCTTTTTCATGTTGTGTTCAGTTTTACTAGCGAAGCAGCTACACTTTTTAACACAATTGATAAATTAGAAATTCCCATACTTGTTAAAAGTATAGATTTGCCTCAATATACAATTGATGTTCAAACTCATAACCAGTACAATAGAAAAGTGCAAAGTCATCATGGAATGCAGTATCAACCTATTACTGCGGTATTTCATGATGATGTAAAAGAGTTAATTCGTAATTTATGGCATACCTACTATACTTTCTATAACGCTGATCCTACATATGAATTAAACAGCAATAGTTATACTCCATATGACAAATATAACGAAAGAGTACAACAACAGTGGGGATTTCAAAGAGGCAACAAAAGATTCTTTAAAGACATTAAGATTTATAGCATGCACAATCATAAGTTTGCTGAATATACATTGATAAATCCAATTATTACTGCTTTTAATCATGATAGTCATGCATATGCTAATCCTAGTTTTATGCAACATAGTGTACAGTTTGCATACGAAACTGTGAAGTATGCCACAGGATTTGTAAATGAAATTACACCTCGCGGCTTTGGTGATATCCATTATGATGTAGAACGTAGTGACATTGCTCCTGTTAATAGTGAAAATACAGCATTTATCAATGGGTCATTGCAAAATGTAAGTGGACAAGAGAGCAAAGATTTATTTCGAGGTAATCTTATTGGTGTAATTAAGGATGCAGAAATTGTTTATGGAAGCGAAAAACAAGTGCTAACAGGAAATGTTTTATCGGATACATTGAGTATTCTTGCCAATAATGCAATTTCTGGTAAAAAACTTACAAGTAATGTTCTCGTACCAGTCACTGGATTTGGCAAGCAACTACTAGAAGATAGTTTTGTAGGTCCAGATAATATTGTTAACAGTGTTACTAATTTTTTCTCAGGCAATGTTATCAAGTCTCAGGGACAAAATATTACCAGCAATAAATTTTCTGGGACATCAAATTCTACTAACCAATCTAATATAGGATTTGCAAATACTATTCCAAAAAACAATGGATCGATTGCATCGCCAAACACAATAAGTAACACAAAACCTGTTTTTAGCACTACTAATACAGCAGGTACAAGAGCACAAAGGCTATCGCAACTGCAACAGCGTTTAAGAGATCCTAGCGTGCCTGACGGTGAAAAAAACAATATTCGAGAACAAATAAGATTAGAAAGATTGTAATGACATGGCTCAAAGTACTAACTTACCTGTAAAAGATCCTACAAGTAATTTCGATCAACGTGTGCAGGACTATTTCACTAACTATTTCAACAGTCAAATAAAAATGACAGACAATGACTACGAGCTAGTCAAAAGTTTTTTCGTTCAACGCACAGACAATGAACAAGCAGCGGCTGCATTGACTGCGGCTGTAATACAGGCTGCAAACGAATTAGATGTTTATGCTATTGATGTTATAGAGAACTTCCAAAATAGCACTAATTTAAAAGAAGCAGTGCCTACTTTTATTAATCTAAGCAGAAGAGGTAGTAGTCTACTAGGATATGAAGCCGGCATTACTCCAACGGAAAATATAAAACGCCAAACGGAGGCGTAAATGTTTAGTCGCAACAAATATGCAAATGGCATATACAGTATTTCAAATCCTGACAAATATAGTGGCAATAAAGAGCCGAGATACCGCAGTGCTTGGGAACATGCATTTATGCGTTTTTGTGACAATAATCCCAGTGTAATAAGTTGGGCAAGTGAAGCAATACAAATACCTTATCGTAATCCACTTACAGGTAAAGGCACTGTGTATGTGCCTGACTTTGTTGTAATGTACCAAGACAAACGAGGTAATAAACACGCAGAACTGATTGAAATAAAACCCAAAGCACAGACCATGCTTACTGAAAAGACTCGTGAAAAAGAAAAACTTGCTATTGCTATCAATCACGCAAAGTGGGAAGCAGCAGCAAAATGGGCAAAGCATAAAGGCTTGCGTTTTAGAGTTGTAACAGAAGACGATATTTTCCACAACGGCAAACGCTAAGGATAACTATTATTATGACAAAGAAATTAGAAGAATTATTTGATGTAGCACCTACAGACGAACTAGATATTACAGTTCAAGAAAACAGCAATGTAGTAGAAACTGTGACTGCCAAAGACTTGCCACAAATACAAACAGCATTGACTAACGTAGACAAAATTGATGCAGCATTACCTAGTGTGCGTGAACTTGATACAAGCGACAAAGAAATGGATAACATTGCACAATTGGCACAAGATACATTCAAAGACTTAATGGATTTAGGTATGAATGTAGAGGCACGTTTTAGTGGTGAGATTTTTAACAATGCAAGTCGGATGTTAGACACAGCTCTTAGTGCAAAGAGTGCAAAGATTAACAAAAAACTGCGCATGGTTGACTTACAACTAAAAAAAGCAACATTAGATGCTAGACTTGCTCGAGAAGCAAAAGCCAATGGTGAAGATACTGAAGATGGTGATGGCCACCCAGTGGATCGTAATAAACTTTTAATGGAAATCTTAGGCAGGAATACTGAACAAAAGTAATAAATACACTATTACAACAAGGAATACACCAATGAAAAGTTTTAGAAGTTATCTTGTAGAAAGCGAACATACATATAAGTTTCGCATTAAAATGGCTAAAAAATGCGATGACGAAACAATGGATGCACTGGAATCTGCACTTGAGAAATATGAAATTTCAAGTATTAGTAAACCAAAGAAAACTCCAATACAAGAACATCCCATGGATTTTCAAACACTACAAAATTCAGAAGTGTTTATCATGGATGCTGAACTAAAGTATCCTGTGACTGCACATCAATTATATGAATATATTAGTCAAACAGTTGGCGTCCCTGCAAGTCATTTGGTAGTTATTAGCAGTGACCATCCTGAAGAAATTGCTCGTGAAGAAGCAGTGAAAGAACAAGAATACGAGTCAGTGCTTGAAACAGATTATGAAGATTCAAACAATGCTAAAGACAGTTTTGGTGATGACTACAACGAGAACATGCTTAAGGCTATTGAAAGTCGTAAGATGGAATATGCTGCAGTATTTTCAGATAAACAGGATTACAGTGGTCCAAAGACAGAAGAACCTTCTACAGCAAGTATGATGTCAGATAGAGGTAAGAAATAATGAAAGACTTATACAAAGCAATTGATGCACTAAATGAAATTACACAGCAAGAACGTGACGCAATGCGAGCAGCAGCAAAAGCAGACGTTGCTGCAGTAAGACAAGCAACAACAGGCAAAGCACCTCCTCCAACAAAAGCAGACATGTACAAGGATGTTGAAGATTTTGCAAAACAACAAAGAGCAGCAAGCAAAGCGGCTGGCTATGCTACAAAAGCAGAATATGATGCAGCCTATCAAAAGAATCTTGATGCACTTTCAGCCTCTGGTGTCGACATGGAAAAGATTAGTGCAACAGCAAATCAAATGATGCAAACTAAAAAAGGTGCTGCAAGACTTGCTAAGATGGGTATAAAAGATGATGATGATTTGCTTTCATATGCAATGATGAAGGCAGGTATAAAAGATATGACACCTGACAAGTATACTGCTACAGATTTTGCAATTACAGATATACCCGAAGGTGAAGAATTAGATGAGCGTGTAACTTACAACACACTCGCTAAACTAAGTGGCATTGAAAATCCTGATAAAATTTATCCGGGTCAAAAAATTACACTGCCAGGTGGCAGCAGTTATGAAGTAAAACGTGGCGATACACTAAGTGGTATTGCACAGGATTACAGACTTGGTAATATTGGTCAACCTAAATCAGGTAAATTAGATGATCCAACAACTAAGTTACCGCAAGTACCTAATAAGTTAGGACCAGACGGACAATATGACGGTGATGATTTAGGCAATGCTCCTACTACATCTGCTACACCTAAACTAGATGATCCAACAACTAAACTACCTCAAGTAGTCGATAAACTTGGTCCAGATGGACAATATGACGGCGATGATTTAGGAAATGCACCTAGTGCACCAACAGAACCAAAAAACAACCGTTTTGCAGATTTATTCAGAGACAGGTTTTTTATGAAAAAAGAGCCAAACATTGTAAATCTTCCTAATACATACGAACTAGATCCTGAGACAGACAAATATACACTAGTAACTAAGCCAAAGCAACCTTCGGGTTTAGTTAAAGCAACTAGTCAACTTGCAAGGGCAGAGAGTGTTGAAATGACCGAAGGACGTAGATTATACGAACTAGCAAGTCAGCCACTCAATGAAGCAAGTAGAGATAAAAAAATTAATGCTATTGTAAATAGTTTAGGTGAAAAGCCAACACTAGATGAAATTTATGGTAAGATTGCAGAACTGGAAGGTATGACTAGTTTCTTCGCTAATAAAAGTTATTTGCAGAGACAATACTTAGGAAAAGTAGCAGAACGTTACGGATTGCCTGGAATGTATACACCTAGTGGTAGTTTTGTTAGTACTAAAAAAGACGATGCAGGCAGATATCAAAGTTCAGCAGGCGGCACTATGAAAGCCGCAGAAGAACTTGCATCACAAGGTCTTGTGCCCGGTGCAAGAGTTGAAAAAATACAAGCAGCGGCGGCTAGAAACAAAAAAGTTGCAGGTATAGGAGACAATCCTGACCAAGCAAAAATGGCAGATAGACTTGATACACTTGCAAAAACAGCAATTGAAAAGAATCCATCTGCACAACCTTCAGCCGCTGATGATGAATTAAAGATTCTTAAAAAACGTGAAGAACCAAAGCAAGATTTTAGTAAACAAAAAGACAAACCAAGTGTTGCTCCAAGTACAGAACCTAAACCATCAAAAACTGCTGAGCCTGTAACTATAGGTGATCCAGTTGATGCTCCTACAGATGATGATCTAGCAGCAATTGCAGGCACAAAACCTGCTGCAAAGCCAGATGCACAGCCTACCGCAGAGCCTAAAAAAGACGGTGGTGATATTACGCCTGCAGATTTAGATGCTATTGCTGGTACTGCACCAGCAGATAGTGGAGATGATACAAGCGGCGAAACACCTGTAGCAAGTGTACCAACAGGCGGCGATGACGGCAGTGACACAGATGCACCTCCTGCAGCACCTATACCAAAAGCAAGTGTGACAAAGACAAGCCAGACTGGCACCGGCCAAAATCCAATTGTGCAACCTAAAAAAGGGCTTGATCCAAGGTTCTTCAGTGATTTAGCAACAGCATTTGCAAAATCAGGTGATGAGTATAAACAAAGCAAATCAAACAAAGATAATGAGTTATCTATGGCTAAAATAACTAGTCCTAGTGACCAAAAAGTTGTAGATTTATTTACAAAAGGTATAAAAGGATTAAACAAGTAATTAAAATGAACATTGCTGACATTAGAGATAAACTTAAAACAATTGCTGAAAAAACAGTTACTACCACTAGTGGTAATGTTGGTGATCCTGTAAAAACTGGAATTATAAAACCAGGTGATTCAGAGTATGATCAAGCACAAATTGCAGCAACGAGAGCTGCTCAAGGTGCCGATCCTGAAGAAAATCTGCCATATATAAAAGGTACCTTCAGAGATCCTAGAAAAGAAGCAGAATTGAAAAGAACTATTGCTCAAATGCAAGGAAATTTAGGCGATGCAGAGGCTTTGTCAAAAGAAGTCGCACAACAAGAAATTGAAAACAGTGCTAAGATGGCAGCAAGAGCACAAGAACTTGCAGACATGGGCATTGATGTAAATCAACAACTACCAAAACAAGTTAAAGATCCTGAGACAGGCGAAATGGTAGACCTAGATGCAGATGACCTAGAAGTTAGACTAAATTATTTAGGCATGCAAAAAGGTTTGCCAATGTTAGATTTAGGATTCAAAGGTCAAGGCGGAGAACTATCGAGTGAATTCGGCAGAGATTTTCAACAGCAAAGAATTCAATCTCGCATGAGAGACCTAGATAGACTAGGTTTAACTAATTATGAAATTAATTTTATTAGACAAGCAAGATCAGGTGATCCTGAAGCAATTGCTACTATAAAAGATAAAAGATTGTTAGATAAAGACCCAAAGACAGGCGAATATCTAATGTATAAAACAATTAAGCCAGGACAAGATCCTGCTTATGCAGTATAAGGAGAAAGTAATGGATATTGCTGAACTAAGAACTAAACTAGACAGTATCGCAGCGGAACTCGCTGAACAAGACGTTCAGCAAGAAGAAATTGCAATCGAAGAACATCACGAAAAAGATGAAGATGGAAATGTTATTCCTCACGATGATATTTCAGAAGAAGAAGTTGAAGAAGAAGCAGTCGAAGAAGAAGCAGTTGAAGAAGCAACTGTAGAAATTCCTGTTCAAGAACTTGCTGACATTATGCAACTTGCAGGCTATGCTAACTATGCAGAACGTATTGAAGAGTTTGCTAACACACCTGATGGAGCGCAAGGCGAGCCTGCATATATGGATGCAGAAGATCAACTAATTGGTCTAAGTGGCGGACTAAACGGCCCTAAGACAATGCATCCACCAGCAGCAGATGGTGATAATCCAATGGATACTGAGCCACGCGAAGTTGAAGAAACTATGGAAGCAGTTGAAGATAAACTTTACAAAAGTTATCAAGCGTTTCTAGAAGCAGAAATCACAGAACAAGACTAAGTTCTTCTTGTAATAAACTATGTATATAGCGGTGACCTTCATCATTTGGATGTAAGTGATCCGCTATATATTTTGACTTACTTTCCTTATTACTTCCATCAGCACCCAGTGTGTTAACCATACCCGGCACACAATCTACATGCATATAGCGCAAGTTGTTTAACTTACAAGTAGTTTCTACAATATGACGAGGATACCAAGTATGTACATGTTCTATGTATTCGCTGTGCTGATTGACTAGATAGTCCTTGCAACTATCAACTAGCGCACTACCAGATTTTTTCCCTTGTATATAATTCATATGTTCCCAACGTTGGGCTTTGTTGTTATACCAACTTTGTCTATTAGGATGACTCCAGCCAAATATAACAAAATCTTTGGGAGTGATTACTTTGTAGGTTTCGCAGAACTTTAGTGCAATGTGTGGATTACTTGCACTGCTTTCACTAAGTTGTACAAACTCGTAACCTAGTTGTTCTGCAACAAGTTCGCCATAACAGATAGTTGCTTCTTCACCTAAACTTACACTACATCCGTACTGATAAAGTTTCATGTATCACTCCGTTAGGTATATAATCTAACCAACTATGATGCTTTACCTGAAAAGGAAAACGGCTCCTAAGAGCCGCCATGTGGTAGTATGTTGGAGTTTTAGGCTCATGCCGGGGATTCCAAAGTTTGCTTCCTTTGGCAACATTACATTGCTTGCAACTAATTATGCAATTTTCCCACGATGTTTTTCCACCTTTGCTACGAGGTATCACATGGTCAATAGTTAAGTCTGGAAAGTTATGCTCTTGTCCACAATATCCGCAGCGATACTCGTCTCGTATTGCGAGATTGTGTCTATTGAAACATACATTGTGATCAATCTTTTGAAACTGTTTGATCATTACTGTAGCAGGTACTTGCATAGTAGTAGTAGGACTACTAATACGCCAATCATCATACCATTCTAGTACAGTTACTTTGTCCAAGAAATACAACTTGACTGCACGTTGCCAATTGATAGTGCTAACAGGAAAACTACTAATAGGTTGTCCGCTAGTGTTTAATAACAGTGTATCACTCATTGTAATGCTATTTATTTGCTCCGATAAATATTACTATGATAAAAAGATTTTACAGAGACAAACTAGTCTCTATACAAGTTTATTATCACATGCCAGATCATGTACATTTGATTCAGGAATTTATCTGGCAAACAGAAGATATTGTACCTGATTTTCCTCGTAGTGTCAAATTTATTAGATATTGGCATAAGAATATAGATGCAGTAATACAAGAAGCGTATCTGTATCACACAAACTATTGGGGAGGTACAGACTACATAAATTTGAAAGACGTTTACGAAGCATAATGGCAAAAACATTAGACGGTGTGCTTATTAAAAAAGCATACCAAAAAGATAATTTCACAAGAGAACAATTTACAGAGTTTGCAAAATGCGCAGATCCTGCAAGTGGTGCAAAGTATTTTATGAACAATCACTTTAGTATACAACATCCTACTAAAGGACGTATGCAATACAAGGCGTTTGAGTATCAAGATAAATTATTAGACGTATATCATAACTATCGCTTTAACATTAATATGTTACCTAGACAAACAGGTAAAAGTACAACTGCGGCAGGATATTTGCTGTGGTATGCAATGTTTGTACCAGACAGTGTAATTCTAATTGCAGCACACAAATATGCTGGTGCACAAGAGATTATGCAACGTATACGTTATGCGTATGAACTATGTCCTAATCATATTCGTGCAGGCGTCACAAGTTACAACAAAGGCAGTATTGACTTTGACAATGGTAGTCGTATTGTAGCACAAGCAACAACTGATAATACTGGACGAGGTATGAGTATTACACTGCTATACTGTGATGAGTTTGCATTTGTACGTCCTAGTATTGCCCGTGAGTTTTGGACAAGTATTTCACCTACACTAGCAACAGGTGTTAAGGCTATTATTACAAGCACACCAAACAGTGACGAAGACCAATTTGCATTAATATGGCGTGAAGGAAATAAACAATTTGACGCAGAAGGCAATGAAACAGACATAGGCATCAACGGGTTTAAAACATTTCGTAGTTACTGGTGGGAGCATCCAGACAGAGACGAAACTTGGAAACAAGAAGAATTAGGTCGTATTGGCGAAGAACGTTTTAGACGAGAGCATGACTGCGAATTTATTATCTATGATGAAACACTGGTTGATAGTATTCACCTTACTAATATGATAGGTGTAGACCCTGTATTCAGACACGGTAAAGTACGTTGGTATAAGCAACCAGAAAAAGGTAAAACATATCTAGTAGGACTTGATCCTAGTCTAGGGACAGGCGGCGATCCTGCTGCTATTGAAATTTTTGAAGTGCCTAGCATGATACAAGTTGGTGAATGGAGTCATAACAAAACACCTATACCTCAACAAATAAGAATCCTTATTGAAATAAACAAATATCTTGCAGAGCAATGCGGAGATGTAAACAGTGTGTATTACAGTATAGAAAACAATACAATTGGCGAAGCCGCATTGCAAAGTGTTGCAGAAATTGGTGAAGAAAATATAACCGGAATATTTCTAAGTGAGCCTAAGAGTCATGGTAATGCAAGAACGTATAGGCGTGGTTTCAACACAACACATCGTAGTAAACTTGCTATTTGTGCCAAATTCAAAACACTAGTAGAAACAGATAAAGTAAAAATCAATAGCAAAATGCTTATTAGTGAGATGAAAAGTTTTATTGCCAGTGGTAATAGTTATAGTGCAAAAGTAGGTGACACAGATGACTTAGTAATGGCTACCTTGTTAGTAATGCGTATGGCACAAACACTTAAAAGTTACAATCCAGAACTAGAAAGTCATATTAGAGATGGTGATGATTTTGATCAGGAGCCTATGCCATTCATTATGATTTAATACGCTTTAAGCATAAATACACACATGAGAAGCGTAGACAACATATCACAAGAACTTTTTGATAAGATTCGTAGTCGTGTTAGCACTATTAAGTTGGGGGACGAAAATGGTGCTGTGACAACAGATCCGTCACAAGCAAGGTTCTTTGAATTTCAGTTTAAGCACAGAGATTTACCGATTGGTGCAGTAACAATAAGCCTTAATGAAGAAGGCGTACTTAACGTTTATTTTCCAAACAGTATGGTAGAAGATGTTGATAGTTATACTGCAGATGCTTGGTATGGATTTTTGAAAGAATTGAGTAAATTTAGTGCAAGAAATATGCTTAACTATGAGACTCATAATGTAACAAAAGAGAGACTTGATAAAAAAGATTATCAGTTTTTAACACAGCGTAACCAGGACGAAGTGATGGAAAACAGACTACACGGAACAAGCCAAAAAAGTTTCCTAGAAACAGGAACAGCGAAACTTATTATTAAACATAATAAAGCAGTAGATGAAACAAAGATGGGTGCAAGAAGTCGCAACATTAGTGCTATCTACATTGAGAACAGTGAAGGCGAACGCTTTAAGTTTGCTAACAACTATCTACCTGGTGCTAGAGCAATGGCAAGACATGTGTCAAACGAAGGACACACCCGTGATGATCGCGGCGCACACATTGTTGAGATTATGAAAGAAATGACAGATCTCAAAACATTTGTTCGCGGTGTAAAGCGCGAAGAGTATGTAAATGAGGATGCGCAGGAAGTTATTGATGCTGCAACTGATAGATACTACGGACTAAAAGACACACTGAAAGCAATCAGTAGTGCAAAAGGATATAATGACTACTTTGAAAACTGGGTACCTGGCGTAGTTGAAGTAGATGAAAATGATATTGAAGATCTGAAACAAAAACTAACTCGTACAGTTTATGACGACAGACTTACAGATAGTTTACCTAGTGTGGGACGAGCAATGGAACAGCGTAAGCAAGTAAGAGAAGCAAACATGAGTGATCTGATTGCTTTTGCAAATAGTGATGAAAACATCGAAGTATATAACAACGAAGCAGACATTGGTGAACTTAAAAACTATATGCAATTCATGAAGAACAGCGATATGGATGTGAGTAGAAAAAATCGTAGTATTCTAGTTGCTATTATGAAATATCTTAGTAACAACATGACCAACGATGCCGCGGCAAATGCGCTAAGTGAGATCGAACTTGATGATCCGGCACAACAGAAAATGGCTTACCAAATTGCTAAAAAATATTTGCAAGGCAAAGTAGACATTAAACAACCAAAGGCTAAGAAAGACCTATACGGCAAAGATAAAACTGAGGGTGTAACATTTGAATCATACGAACAACGTATGAACATGATCACAGAAGGCACATGGGCATTACCAGAAAATGAAGCAGAAGCAATGAAACTTGCAGCAATGATGGGTCAGCCTATTGCACTTGGTGATGGTGGCGATGATGCTGCAAATGCACTAGGCGGACTGATAGGCGATGATGAATTGTTTGATGACCTAGGTGCAGCAGGTGACAAAGATCCAGAAGGTGATGCTCGTCCAATTATCATAGGCTGGTTAATGGATCATGTAGATGACTATGATCAGAAGTTCCAAGAGACAATGAAGATGGCACTGGACAAGATTCGTGCAGATGGTAATGATACAATGGTTATCCCAAGAACATTTGGTGCTCGTCAGGATCGTGGCATGTCAAAGCAGCAAGCAAACATGAGTGCTACACAGGGCGAGCGCATGGGCAGCAATGCAGACGATGTAAAAGCCAATGAAGCAGAGATTGACGAAGATCCAAACGAAGGCAACGAATTCTCAGGCGCACTAGCCCAGGCTAAAAAAGACGGCAAAGATGAATTTGAAGTTGATGGCAAAAAGTATAAAGTAAAAGAAGAAGCAATGGCAGCAGGCATATGCACACTAAAATGTAAAGATTGTGATGATATGCTAGGACGACCTACAACAGATTGTCCACATGATAGTATGGATCCAAAAGGTGATAACTGGGAAATGGTAGACATTGACGGAGATGGCGATGCTGACATTGCAGTAGCAAGTGAAGGTCGCATGAGTGATCTAGCACAAGAGATTGATGAAGTAATTGCAGACATGGAAGCAGATATGGAACTATACCCATTTACAAATGAATTCCGTAATGAAGTAATGAAGTCATACAATATTAAGGCAGCACTTGAAAAGGTACTACCAGACTATGTTTCAGGATCTAAGATTGAAAAACTAGTAGGCGAAGCAATGGATGAAGATGTAGTAGAAGGCTTCAGAAAAGGCGACAATGTAGTGGTAAATGACGAACAAGGCTACAACGACTTTTCGGCTCCAGGAAAAATTTTAGGTTTGAGTAGTAAAGGTAATAGAGCAAGAATAAGGTTTGCAAACAACAAGACTGAAATTATACCAATTAGTATGTTGACACCTGAAAGTGTTGAAGAAGTAGAAGTAGATGAAGCAGCAGACATGATTGCAAAGATGAAGGCAATGGCAGGCGTAGGGTCAAAAGCGAAGAGCAACCACGGCATACACGAAGGCGAAGAAGGATACCAATTGACACCAAGAAGTATTGTAGCAAGAGAAATGCGTAAACTACAGGACATCGAACGAGGCTCAAAGTAAACCAATTTATAGGGAGGAAAGCAGTGCTAGGGCACTGCTTTTTTTTATCAAAAAAATTACAAAAAAGTTATTGACTTGATAAATAAAAACGCATATACTGTATCTATAGTATGTGAATAGGCACATAAATTAACAAAGTAAACAGGCACATAGGAGAAAATATTATGGCAACATCTTTGGCAGAAATTAGAGCAAAACTTAAATCTCAAGAATCACGCAGTGAGCGTACAGGCGGCGGCGACAACGCAATCTTCCCACATTGGAATATCCCAGAAGGCACAACGACAGCAGTTCGTTTTTTGCCAGACGGCGATCCTAACAACACATTTTTCTGGGCTGAAAGGCTTATGATTCGTTTACCCTTTAATGGTGTAAAGAATGATATGAACAGCAAGCCAGTAGTGGTACAAGTACCGTGTGTTGAAATGTGGAACGAGACATGTCCTGTACTAAGTGAAGTACGTGGTTGGTTCAAAGACTCGTCACTAGAAGAAATGGGACGTAAGTATTGGAAGAAGCGTAGTTACATCTTCCAGGGCTTTGTAAACGAAAACCCACTTCAAGAAGATACACCTGAGAATCCAATTCGCAGGTTTGTTATCTCACCAAGCATCTTTAACTTGATTAAAGACGCACTAATGGATCCGGATATTCAAGAAATGCCAACAGATTATACTGCTGGTCTAGATTTCCGTATCACAAAAACCACTAAGGGACAGTATGCAGATTACAGCACCAGTAAATGGGCTCGTAAAGA
>Ga0181380_1000191_pt1 | contig 27805 bp, 25 predicted proteins | sample 3SPOviralmetaG_FD_130116 | JGI IMG/M metagenome (GOLD analysis project Ga0181380, IMG submission 130116) | Marine viral communities from the oligotrophic San Pedro Time Series (SPOT) site, San Pedro Channel, CA, USA - 3 SPOT_SRF_2009-08-19 | ecosystem: Environmental > Aquatic > Marine > Strait... | reverse complement strand
TAAATAATATAAATGAAATAATAGACATAGGATTAAATACAATATGCCACGGCATACCAATGGTATTTAGAAATCAGAGCAATAGTTTTAGATTTGATAATGATGTATTTTATAGTTATAATGAACCAATAGCAAATAAAGTAATAATAGATAATCAATTATTTTTTAATGTTTATGGAAAAACAGCAAAATATGGATATTATTTTAGTCAGACAACATCCCAACATATTAGTAAAGTATTACAAGCATTAAATACATCAGAATTTTGGAAGAATAAACATAATATAATAGATATTAATGGGAATGTAATAACAGATAAAAAGGATAAAGGAAAAAGAATAATTGAGGAAATAGAATGCCCAATCTGTTTGGATATTTTTGATGAAGGTTTAGAATTAAGATGTAAACATAAATTTTGTAAAAAATGTATAAAAAAATGGATAAAAGACCATAATGATTGTCCTTATTGTAAACAATCACTTTTTTATTAATTTAGTTTTTTAGTTTTTTTAGTTTTATTATATTTTGTAGCAAAAATAAAATATAATATATATATATACACTATGTCAGAGAGTAAAGCATACAAAGCAAAACTTAACAAGAAAGTTAAGGATATGTCCCCAGAAGAAAAGAAAGAATATGGAAGATTGAGAACAAAAGATAGTAGAGCAAAAGGTAAAGCAACAGCAGCACCTAAAAAAGAAGAACCAAAAAAGAAAAAGATAAAAATTAAAAAGGCAAATGATGGTAATATACCTAATAAAAAATTAAAATGTTTTATGCTGAAAGCAAAGAATGGTGCTACATATAAAACTTGTGCTAAACCAGAAGGAGATAAACAACCAAAAAAACAAGTTAGAGGAAAACCAAGACCAGCAGATAAAAGAGTTAAACCAATTGTCAGAGCATATCCATCAGATGCTGATAGGAAAACAGCAGCAAAGGGCAGAGGTAAAAAGGCAAGAGCAGAGAAATCTGGTAATATGACAGCAACCAAAGCAGATGGAAGTGTTGTAGTAATTAAAAAGAAAAAGACCACAAAACAGAAGGAAGATATGAAAGCAAAAATGGCAAAAGTCAGAGCAGCAAAGAAGAAATAAATGACAAGTAATGATTGCCATTAAAATGGCAACCAACTTGTAATTTTATTAACTAAAAAGTAAATAAATATGTGAGTTGGTTGCCGCTTTGCTACTCGCTATGCTCGTCAACCAATCCCATATTTATTTATCTTTTTTACACCTAAATTCTTTAAACTCTCTGTTATTACATTAAATAAAAAATTGATTTAAATATTTATTAGTTTATATATATAGTATATAAATGTCAACAATCAATTATCAACCAATAAATATGGAATTTACTGAAAAATTTACATCAGATAATCAAGATGTCAACATCCAAAAATTATTTAATGACAATATTTATGGGGCATTAGAGGATGCTATGAGTATTAAAACTGATGAAATGAACCCAGAGGATTTTAAAAATCTTGTGCTGTTTATTCTGAACTTTAAATGTCAACTAATATAAATATAAATAAAAAAGAGTTTAAAACTTTATCAACTAATATATATAATAACAAATCATAATGCCAACAGATTATAAAAAAGAATACTTTAAGGAAATCCGTAAAAGTAGATATGCTTGGGGTCAATATTATCAATTAAGAAATGAGTTATTTGACTTACAGACCAATATATATGATGAAGTAAATGAAACCATTGATGAAGGAGAACAAACATTTAATGAAAATCATAATGAAACTAATAGTTTTTTAATGTCATTTATTAGAGAATTATATAAAAAGGCAAAACATAGTGTTGAGTGTCCAATATGTTTAGAACAGATAGATGGAGATGAATTAGAGACCACAAGTTGTGGACATAATTATCATAGGAATTGTTTAGCACAATTAAAAGCAAGTTGTAATAAATATCCGAAACATATAGAATGTGCTGTATGTAGAAAAAAGATATTTAAATAAATTATTTTTAGTTTAGTTTTTTTTTATTTTTCTTTAAATCAATTGATATATATTTAAATAAAAAATTGATTTAAATATTTATTATCTAATATATATATAATACAAACAATGTCAACACAGATAATGTCAAATACCGAATTATGCCAAAATGCTTGGCAACATAAAAATCTTGATGAACTCAAAAAGGATTACTTTTTAATGGCACAGAGATTAGAAGCAAGGAGAGCAACTTGTAGGAAATCAAGTAAACAATATTATGATAAAACTTATAAATTAAAAGAGAATGCCACAGCACAAGAAGTAGAAAAGAATAAATCCCAATTACAAAAAAGAGATGAATACCAAAAATCTTATTATGAAAAGAATAAAGATGCTATTAAAATTAAACAGAAGCAATACAGAGAGGCAAGAAAGGCAAAAAAACTTGCTGAAAAACAAGCAGCAGAAGCGGCAACCAACTAACTAAATCATTAACTAATTAGTCAACAAAATTACAACAAGGTTGACATATATTTTTATCTGTATTTTACTTTTTTTACTTTCTTTACCTAAACTAATTTTTTTTAAATAGTTTAAGTATCAACTAATATATATAATTTATTTAAATAGTTTAAAGATTAATTTATATATATATATAATACAATGGCATCAACCTCAACTAATATGAATACATCCGAATTTAAGCAACTCATTAAGAATAAACTTAATATATCCGATGAGCAACTTACTAAATTATTTAAATCCACTTTATATTCATTTAAAAGTGAATTGGAGCAAATTGGTGGACAAACTTTTATTGATAGTTTAATGGATTTATCTTATGATAAAATGATAGAATATGATGAAGAAGAAGATGATTATAATAGCACAAAAACAAATGAAAATATTTATGAAAAGAATTGTAAAGATGAAAAAGAATGTTTTTTGTGTATTTGTGGTAAACAACATCTTAAAAATTTACATATATTTAATCATAATAAAACTGATAAATGTATTGTTATTGGGTCAAGTTGTATAACCCAAGTAGAAAAGTTAAAGAATGTATATAGTGAAAATCAAGCACTTGCTAATAAATTAGGACAAATTATTACTAAATTAAAAGACAATGAAAAATTAGCAAAAAAGATGAAAACACATAAACCTTGTGCTAAATGTGGAGATTTATGTATTAATAAAAAAGGTGGATATAAATACCCACATATGAATAATTATTGTAGAACTTGTTTATTAGGTAAAGATAAATGTTGGATTAAATGTAGTCAATGTTGTGTTAAATTAGTTAAACCAAGTCAACCTATGCCATTTGGTGAAGGTTTTAAAAAGATTTGTGGTAGTTGTTGGCATCATAATAATAAAGATAAATCTTGGTATAAAAATAAATATAAAAAGTAAACCAATCTCATCTCATCAAGCGGCAACCAACTCTCAAATGTATTGACTAATTAGGATATGAATTTGTGATTAGGTTGCCACCCATTTTTAGTATATATCCGACCATACACACGAAGTATAAGTCAAAATTTATAAGTAATCTATATCAACTAACAACCCTCTTTATCTCAACTTTATTAAAGAGTTTACATTACATTTACTTACAATTTTACTAATGATTTTTTTTTAATTTTTAATAAGATTTACCACCATAATTGGATGTAAATTTTACTAATGATTTATAGTAGGGGGGGTCTATCACCTTGTCCCAACATAATATTTTTTTAAATTTTAATAAGGATTTACCACCATAATTAGTGCGGATTTTGCCGAATATTCCATAGGGTATACCCTACCATAAGTCCACACAATATTTTTTTTTAAATTTTTAATAAGAATTGACACCATAAGATGGGGGGGTCTATATTAGATGGTAAACCCTTGGCAAATGTAATGTAAACTCTTTATTAGGTTGTAGTAAATTTTACATCTATCTCAACTCTAATATGGTTTAATATGTGTTGATATATATTACTTATAGTAAGGCACTTATATTTCATATTCATCAAATGATATATATTTAATTTTGGCAACCAAGTTGTATATTTATTGACTATTTAGTTAATGATTTTGTTAGTTGGTTGCCATCATACATTTCATACACATACTATTCATACAAGGTTTACCACATACACTACATCCACCAAGGATAATATTTTGTCCACTAATATTAGTGATTTTCTTTTCTTTTGGTTTCATTTTAAATACTCCAATAGTTTTAATACCCATATCAAGGTCATTGATTTCTTCTTCTTCATCATCTTCCTCCATATCATCACTATTATCATATTCACTACAATCTTCACTATCTTCATCATCACTATTATCTTCCATCCAATCCGATGGACTAAATTGTGGTTCATCCTCACTAAACTTTTCTCTATACACATTAAATTTATTGTAGTCCTTTGCTCCAAACTTTTTCTCATATTCTTCTTTTTCTTTCTTTTCACTTTCACTATCTTTTTTAGTTGCTTTGGCACAATAATTTCTCACACCCATTTTAGTTAGTTTCTTTTTCTTACCTTCTACCCTTACATACTTTAATCCTTTACTACAAACTTCCATACCAAATTCATCCATTAGTAGTTGATTAAAGATGCCCTTGATTTGTTTACTATTAAGTGATTTCTTTGCTTCATCTTTTTTAGTAATTCTAATATATCCATCATTCATCATTGTATTTAATGCTTTTACATCAATGTCTTTATAATCATCACCAAGTTTATTAAAATCATCTCCAACAAATTCATTATCAATATCAATCTTATCCTCCTTGATAAATCCAAGTTTATTAAAGAATTTAATTAGATGTTCATATCTTTTTAATTTCATATCATACATCTCTAATGGTTTACCTTCCATCTCACTACCCATTGCCTTACCATCTCTCCATTCATTAAATTTTGTAAATTCATATTTAATATCATAAAGCATTTGCTTAAAAGATTTTACACTATTATTTTTTTTCCTTTCCATTGGTTCTTGATAAAAGTTGTCAAAGAATTCTTGTTTAATAGTTTCCGATGTTGTTGGTTTAATAGTTTCATTCTTATAACCATATTTTACAAATTGTTTAATTTCTTCATCATCTACAATTGGTTTATTTGGTCTTGGGTCATCCATCATACTTTTAATTTCCATTTTCTTTTCATATGTAATATCATCAATCTCACTATAATCCCATTCATCAATGTCTTCCATAATTTCTTCCATTGATTGGTCATTACCATTGGCAATAATATTCTCTTCATACAAATATCTTTTAGCAAATCCCCTTAGTAAAATTTGTGAGATATTCTTTTCTAATTTATTATGAATATTTATATTATAGATGTAGTTTAGTGTATCCATTGATTTTAATGTATTTACTTCACTACCAAATAATGATGCTTTGTATTTATCCTCAATCTCTATAATACCTTCTTTTGTTAGTGGCATAATTTCATATGGATGTCCTTTAAAATTATCATTAATACAAATGTATACTTGTTTACTTTTAAAATCCCTAACTCTTTTATGTGCTTGTATAGTATCTCTAAAATGACAACTTCCTTTATTAACACAATAGATGAATAGATTATCAAAATGTTTACTAATATCTTTACCTTCATCACATTGTGGGTCATAACTAATTCCAGCGGTAATAGTTGGTGTATACATTAATAGTTGGCAATCTTTCCACTCATCATTTACATCACAAGTTAGTGGCAATGGATTTCTATTATCATATGCTTTAATAGTAATATTTGGTAGTTCTAATTTAATACTATCACTTAATTTTTTACTACCACATACCACGGCACATCTTTTACCATCATTGATAAGTGTTTTAAGGTTCTTTACAAATCCCCTTTTATCACAATCAATATATTGTCTTTGTTCATATTTAAATTTATTTTTAATTAAGATTGATTTTTTAGTTGTAATATCTTCTTTAAGAATATCTTTAATCATATCATATGACCTTGATGTCAAGTAAGCATCCATAATCATAATTTTTTTACTATTTCTAATCATATTGTAAATATTAGTAGCACCTTCTATTGGTTTATTTTTAATAAACATTGCTCCCATAAGATTATCACAAATGCTTTCACTTTCATCAATAATAACTAAATCATATTTATCTCTACAATATTGGATGCTTTCCACACTACAAATAATTCTATTAATATCTACAATTTCACTTTTATGCTCAACATCTAAATAATTTTTAAATCCATACTTTTTAAAATCACTTACCATTGATGAGGCAAATGCCCTTTTACAACTAAAATACACAATTGATTTATATTTCTTTTGGGCAAATAGTTGTTTTAAATCATATGATTTACCACATCCCATTGGTGCTTTAATATTAATAATATCATAATCATTTACAACTTGTTTTACATCAATAGATTGTCCATTGTATCTACTTGTAAATTCTTTGTAATCCATTTCATATGTTGGTGTATCATTAAATAGTGGTTCATAAATACTATCATTTTTATCCATTTTACCATTGTAAATTCTTGCCATATTATAAAGCATTTTCCATCCATATCCTTTATCAATGTTATGACTTTTATACTCTTCCATTAAATCTTCCGATGTAGTTGGTTTATATTGTGATGTCCATTTTGCCCATAGTTGTAAACCTTCATCACTATTTTTAGTAATTCTACTTATACACCATCCAATAGTTTTCCATACAATTCTTGGCACTTTTTCATTATTTGGTATACTTGCTAAATAGTAAGCAAGTCCATCTTTTTTAGTAAGTCCTACAATTGGTGGTAATTTATATTTTTTGCCAATTGCTTCTACATATTGTTTAATGATAATTGCTTCATCAAAATTAAATGAGATTTGTTTACCATTTTGTGCTTTAATAGTTTTCTTTTTTACATCAATCTCTTTATAACTACTTACATCATAAAACTCACTTGTAGTAATATTAGTTAGTAGAAAGTTAGATAGTTGTTTATCACCATCAAGTGGTCTTTGTTGGATTTTTTTAAATGCCTTAGTTTGGTAAGGTAATTTAAATGCTTGATTGTCTTTGTATACATTAAAATCAAGCACACCACTTCTAAGTTCATCATATTTATCATTTGTAATAACTTCATATTGTAAAGTTTTCATAACCTTTTTACAATCATCCATATTGGCAAATACAATATTTTCTACAATAATATGCCAAGACACTTTTGTATAATCATCTTTAATTCCTTTACCATATGCTATGGCAAGTTCACATTTTGCCATATCAATCTTCATAATATCTTTAATAAGTTTATATAATGTTTTCATTAATACTTGGTTGTTTTCTTCACTAACAAATCTTTTATCAATATCAAAGTATAATTTAAATGGATGACCTTTTGGGATAATCTCAAATAAATGATTGTTGACTTTCCAACCATATTTATTAAGATTTTCATATGTCATATTACCATATTTAGTCCAAGTTTTTGCTCCTTTTTCTTCATCATATTTAAATGTAATATCACCGCCATCTCTATCCGAGATTGCCATTGATAATGGTGATGTATATTTATTTTCTTTTTTTAGTTGTTTTGCTTTATCACTATTGACAATATTGTAATAACATTTTTGCTCAAAGCAAGTAGTTGATTTACAATTATCATTCATATTAGTTGAGGTTGTTTTATTCATTCTTATATTATTATAATGACAAACCTTTAAACCATTTACATTAATATCTTTTTCATTAGTTGACTTAAATGTTTTTGTGTTTTCCATTGGTAGTGTATTAGTTGACATATTTTTATTTTCCAAATCAATTTTATTTTTAAAATCAATTTTATTTTTAATTTGTGCTTTTTCTTTAAAGGCAATAGTTTCCATTGTTGTATTATTATTATTTTGCTTTTTAGAAATCAATTTTTTAAAAATCAATTTTTTTTTTTCATTAGTTGATGATGATGTTTTCATTGTATTCATAGTATCCATATTAGTTGATTTATTTTTATTTTCCAAATCAATTTTATTTTTAAAATCAATTTTATTTTTATTCATATTGTTTGCCATTTTTTTATTAATAATAGTTGAGGATTTTTTAAAATCAATTTTATTTAATTCCGAATTACTTGTCATTGTTTTATATATATTAGTTGAGATAATTTTAAATTAATAAATCAATTTTTTTTTTAATTAATTAATTTAATGAATATAATGAAAATTTTTTTTTATATTACAGAGGGGATTTTGTAGTCATATTACAGAGGATATTTTTTTTATGGTGTATACAGAGGGTGGCAACCTACTCACATATTCATTGACTAATTAGTCAATAAAATTACAAGTTGGTTGCCAGTCATTTTTATCAATCCAGTTGACAGAGAATTATTAATATATAATATATGTGTTTTTTCTGAAAAAAAAAATATTTAGTAAATATATATACAATGGCGGCAGATGAAGAAATATTTAATAAAGAAGTTGATAAGGTTGTAAAAAAACCTAAAAGAAAACTTACAGAAAAGCAGTTGGAGAACCTTGCCAAAGGTAGGGCAAAAATGGCAGAAAAACGAGCAGCAGCAAAGGCAAAAAAAGCAGAAACAGATGCTAAAAAATTAGTTAAATCATCTGATAAATGTGCTAAGGAGCATCAGAAAGAAACTAAAAAAGCACACAAAGAAAAAAGAAGAACATTAAAAGAAATTAATGCTGAAAAAGAAAAATTAATTTTAGCAAGGTTGGAGAAAGAAGAAACAGATAAAAATAATAAAAAAAATACCAGATTGGATTTATTTACATCTCTGAAAGTAAAATGTTTAGAACAAGCAAAATCTGTTAGTGAATATAATGAAATTAAAGCAGCATTAGATGGGATTGATGAGGATACTTTACATAATGATGATAAACTAAAATCATATGCTAAAAACATTATGAAACCTTATATTAAACCTAAAAAATTTGATAAATGTAATAAATTATCATCTGTAAAAGAAGTAGAAGAACCAGCAGATAAACCAAATGTAAAAATTGTTGTAGAAGATGGAGAATAATTAAATAATATAAAATATTATATATATATATATTGTAATGTCTAAAAAAAAGAATACTACACAGAGGGACTTAAATATTTATCCCATAAATATTGATGATGATAAACTAAATAATGGCGGTGATGGCAATAATTATCCACTTAATAATCCAGTCCACTTACATCTGATAGTTGGCAGAGTAAAAAGTGGTAAATCTGTATTATTAAATAATATGTATTTATCAGAGAGATTTTTTGGTAATGAATATAAAACAAAAATTCTTATATCAACAACAGCACATAATGATGCCGTAAATAAATATATGTTAGAAGATTTTGATTTTGTTTTTACTGATTATAGTGATGATTTATTAGAGGAGATTTTACAGATTATAAAAGATGATGATGGTGCTGGTAGATTTTTAATTATATTTGATGATATTATTAATTCATCACAAAATTTTAAAAGAAGTGGCAAAACTGATTTATTAACACAAATTATTACAACATACAGACATATAGGTAATGGAGAATTTGAGGGCAAATTAGCAATAGCAATGGCAGTCCAATATTTTAAATATTTATCACCCATAGCAAGAAATAATTGTAGTGGTTATTATATTATGGGACATTTTCCAGAAAATGAAGTGAAAAAAATGTCAGAAGCATTAAGTATTTTTGGCAGAGATAATAAAGGTTTTATTAAAATTTATAATGAAAGTAGAAAAAAACCATTTGACTTTTTATATTTAAGTGTAGAACATATGGAGGCAAGGAGAAATCATAATGATTTATTATGGAGTGATAATGAAGGTTTTACATTTAATAATGATGATAATAAAGGTATAGTAAAAGATATACAAAATAATGATATTGATAATTCTGAAAATAAAAAACTTATAAATGAATAATTCTTTACAAAAAAATATAATACTAATATATATACAATGTCTTATTTTGATAGTTTGAGTAGTTGGCAGAATGCCGCATCATCAATACAACAACATCAACAAGATGCCGAGCAAGAGAATAATGATGCCAAAGCATCCACAATTGAGGAGAAATTTGATGCTGTGGATAAATATATGAATGAAAGTGGAGCAGCACTTGGAGGGTTTGGTGGTGGTATACATTTAGTAAGGAGAATGTATAAAAAAGGTAAAGCAGCACAACAGAAAATAAAAGAAGCAAAAGCAGCATATGAAAAGGCAAAAGGTAATGCCCCAGATGGTAAAACTGGTAATCCAGATAATGAAAATGCTGATGCTAATGGTAAAACACCAGATGAACATAGTAAAATGAATGGCACAGAAGATGAACCAACAAATGCTGATACTGGTGTGCCAAAAGGTGGAGAACAAGAAATGTCTGATGCCAGTGATTGGGCAAAATCTGGTGATAAAAATAGTGGCAATGATGGTAATAATGCTAAACCAGATGATGTTAAGGATAATGGTAATGATGCTGATACACAACCAAAAGCAAATGATACTCAACAATCTGGACAAGATGCCGCAGAAGATAGTGGAGGTAAAGCAGATAATAGTGCTTTAAAAGGTGATGAAGACCCAGATGATTTTAGTTTTTTTCCAGATAAAGAACCAAATACTGCTGGTGCTGATATTTTTGACAGCACACCAAAAGTTGGTGAACCACCAAGTGGTGCTGGTGGGGCATCTGGTGGAGCAGAAGGTAGTGGCACAATTGCTACTGATGCTGGTGGAGATGTTAGTAGTTTAGGTGGTAGTGGTGGTATGCCAAGAAGTCAAGCACAACAATTTACACAAGAGCAAGTTAATGTAGAAGATACACCATTAGGTAAATCAGAAGCATCCAGTGGAGCAGATAGTGGTGGACAAGCAGCAGCAGAAGGTGAACAAAATATTAAAAGTGCTGTTGATAGTGGTAGTGATGCCGCCAAAGGAGCATTAAATGGATTAAAAGATGGAGCGAGTGATATGGTTGACCAAACAGCATCCAAAGTAAGTGGAGCAGCAAGTAAAGTAAGTGATGTTGTAGATGCTACAACAGATGCCGCAAAAGTTGCTGCCAAAGGCACATTAGATGCCGCATTAGAGACCGCTGGTGGTGTTATGGATTTCCTTGGTCCAGTTGGTGAGATTGTAGGTGCTGGTTTAGCACTTGGTAGTTTTTTCCACGATTTATTTGGTAGTAAAAAGAAAACAGACCAAGAAGATGCTGACCAAAACCAAAAAACAATTATATCACAAGGCACTGGCATTTCTACTACAAGTATGGCAACTGCTGCTACTAAAAGTAATGTTGTTGGCACATTAGTGTAAATTTAATTTTTTATATTTTTTTAATATTTATTTTTACTAAAATTAATATTAATGAATTTTTATTGTATTTCCATCATCTTGTATACTAATTTGGTCTAAATTACCATCAGTATTATCTATTATTACTTGTTTTCCGAAACAACAACTGCTATACAATCTACATTTAACCTTTTTCATCATTTTCCTTAATTTTTTAAAAGGATTTTTCATTTTTATATACTATATATACAGATATATTTTTCATTGGCAACCTACTCACAAATTCATTGACTAATTAGTTAATAAAATTACAAGTTGGTTGCCACCAAAATTAGATAATTAAATATATAAGAAATATCTAAAATTAAAATATCTTGTAAATATATATACAATGAATGTCAATTTAGTCAGTCCATTAGAAAATGGTAATAATTTTGTTGTCAGATTTAAAGATGATATTATTATACCAGAAAGAAGTAAAGTTTATCTGAACTTTGCCAGTTTATCAAGAGAAAATGATGTAGAATTATATGAAGACCAAACAATAAAAGTGGTTTTAGTATTTGATGGTGAGAATTTTGTAAGACCAGAATTTATACCAACACCACCTTTTGATACTAATAAATTATTTGCTGATAATACTTTTACTATAAAAAGTGGCACATATAATTACCAAAAATTATATACATTAATCACAACTGGTATAAATGGTATTTTACAGAATGCTGGTAATCCAGCAGATTTAAGTATGTATAGAGCAGTAGCACTTGCTGATATTGATAATACAGATGAACAAATTACACAAGGTAATGTAAGTTTTAGTTTAGGTATAATGAAAAATTACCCAACACAAACACCAAATGATGTGGATGTAATGCTTGATGCTCAGAATTTTTTAAATTCAGACCAAGATGATGGGAGTGGTAATGCTATTGCTTATAGAAAAACAAGTATAAATGCTATTATACCAAGTGGATTAAATAAAGTTGATGCTATTGGTGGAGGATTTATGGCAGCAGATAAAACAGATTATACTACTGGTGGTAATACAAGAAGTTTAACTAATGGTAGTGCCAATCCAGATGGCACTGGTGGTGCTGGTCCATATTATCAGAATATTCCATCAACAAGTAATGGAGGTGGCACTAATGCTACATTTAATTTTAAAGTTATTACAGATGGTATAAAAAATACTGGGGGATTTGGGACTGATTTTGATGCCAGTGGTGCTAATACTAATGATAAAACTGCTGGGGGTTATACTGGTATACCTTTAATTGGTGGTAGTGGCACTGCTGCTACTATTGATTTTGATGTTGCTGCTGATGGTGGTATTAGTTTTGCCACTATTGCTATTAATAATAGTGGTAGTAATTATGAAGTTGATGATTTATTAACTATTGATAATGGCAGCACTGGCGGCACAGAAGATACTATTTTAAAAGTAGCATCATTAAGAAGGATTATAGATTTTAATAGTATTAGATGTAATGCCCAAGGTAATGGATATATACTTGGTGAACAATTAAGTTTTGATATGACAGCAACTACTGGCACTATTGCTACAAAAGTGGTTTTAACTGCTTTACAACCAAGTGCTGGGACAGCATTTTTTGATAATTATGGTTTATCTACACAACATTATTGGCATATTGGATATAATGATGATACACCATTTGATAATTGTAATATTATTAAATTTACTACACAACATTCTATTACTAATATGTTGGCAAATAATGGATGTGTCCAACTTGGTTTATATTCATCAGAAGTTGCTGCTGGTATTAATAAAGTTGATGGATTATATCCACTTGATAGTGCTAAAAGAACTGGCGGCACAACAGCATTAGCACCAGATGGTGTAAGTAGAAATCCACAAATTTTACCATCAGATGTAGGTGGAGGTGCTAAACAAATTGCTGCCCCAATGGTTGTAAGTGTAGATTGTAGAAGTGCCACAGCATATTTAAAAATATTTGCTGCCCAAAAAAATAATAATAATTTTAGAGTTTCTGGATTACATACTTGGACATCTTGTAATCACCAAATTACAGCAATGAAAAACATTACAAATGCTGGTGGACACGGCATTAGAATTGCTAATATACCACAAATAGATTTAGACACACCATTCAGTATGGGTATACAATGTTATTATGATATGGCAGATTTAAACAATGATAGAGTATATTTTAGAGTATTAAATCTGAATGGACATATTAATGGTAATATTGGTATAGATGAAAACCATAAAACAAATAATATGATTGTATATGATAGTAAAAGTGCTGGGGGTAATAGCACATTTTTTCCAGATTTATTTTTTAGAACAACAGATAATACACAAATAGATTACACAACAAGTGGGGTTGCTACTGATGCTGGTGGTGCTGGATTTTCTTTAAAAAGAGAAGGGACTGCCGATAAGACCCAAGGTGCTTATACAGATATACCAATTACTGCTACATCTGGTGGTGGGACTGGATTAAAATTAAATTTTAATGTTGGAGCAGACCAAAAAGTAGACCCAACAAGTTTAGTAGTCCATACTGCTGGTGATGGATATAAAGTTAGAGATTATTTTAATATACCAAATACAGATGGTGTAGGTGGCACAGCAGATACACAATTCCATATAGACCAATTAAGTGCTGAACCAAGAGCAAATAGAGTAAATAGTCAGATGCCATTTAATATAATAATGAGTGCTTTAACACAATCAGATGGATTTAATAGTATACAAGGACCATTATATGATAAAGATAATACAAAACCATTAACATTTATCCAATCATATGAATTAGAATGTAGTGAAGAATTAGCAAGATATATTAATTTAAATACAAATTCAGATAGGACACAAGGATATACACAAAGATTATATCCAAATACTGGTGATGCTATGAATAGAAATGTTATACATTTAGAAGGTATGAATTTAGATTGGAGAAATGAAAGTTATAGTATATCATTAAAAGAATTACCAATCAGAAATTATAAAAATAATGAAAAAAAGGCAAATGGTGGTTTTGCTAAAACAATTTTAGCAAATTGTCCAGTCCCATTTAGTGATGCCCAAAGTTATTCTACAAAATCAAAACAAATGATTACAGCAACTTATAAACCAAATTATCAAGTGCTAAATAATTTATATAATCAGAGTTTAACAACAAATCATTTTAGTATAGAGATTAGGAAATTGGCATCAGATAAACCAGCAAATGAAATTAAGAAATCTGTTATTAATTTTACTATAATGCCGCCAGATGATTATAAAGGAAATATTAATAGTGTTGATTTAATTAGTAATTTATAGTGGCAACTTACTCACAAATTTATTAACTAATTAGTCAATCAATTTACAACAAGGTTGCCAATAAATTTTATATAAATTATCTCATTATAATGTATATAAAATGTCAAATCCTAATAATAAAAAAAGGTTTTTAAAAATACCAATGTCAACTAAACAACAAGTAAAAAATTGTATTATGGAAACATTAGATACAAAAGAAAGTAAAAAATGTATAAAAAAAGAGAAAAAATTAGATGTGGAAAAAATATTTATAAAAAATAATAATTCAGAAAAAAAAAATAAAAAAAAGAAATCCAAAAATAAATGAATTAAATTAAAAAAATAAAATATATTATTAATATATATACAATGTCAACATTAAATGATTTAACTGACTACAATACTCCATTACAACCAAATGCTGTGGATATAAGAACTGAATATTTAGAACCCATAACATCATCAACATACAGACATACTTTTAGATTAGACCAAACTGGTTATTTAGATACTAATAGTATGTTGGTTTTTAAATTACAAGCAGTAGGGGGCGGCAATAATAATACTTGCCGAGTAAATAATTGGAATGGGGCATTAGGTGGAATTAAAAGAGTAATTTTTCAGATTGGTGATAATATTATCAATGATGTCCAAGATGTATACAAATATGCCACTATGAAGAATATGAATATGAACCCACAGATGAGAAATAATTATCTTGGTCATTATCTTGGTAATCAACTTTGGTTAGATAGTGTTAAGAGTGCTACTGATGGTCCTAATGAATTTGCCGCAGAAGCAACAAGTAATTATGCCACTGCTTATGCCGCAAGGGTAGGTGCTGTTGTGCCAAATCATAAGAGAAGTGGCACTGATTTTGGTGCTGCTGCTGATGGTGCTAATTCTACTATAAACTCACATAGTATTAGCACTAATGCCGATACAAACCATCAATATGGAATTACATTAGGTATGTTAATCCCAGCACTTAAAGGGCAAAAAATCCCACTATTTTTATTTGATAAACAAAGAATTTTACTAACATTTGAGTTTAACACAGCAGAGAAATATTGTAATAATATTAAAGCAGCAAAAATTGGTTATAATACTGGTGGTGTAAATACTGCTTTATGTGATGCTGGTGATGTTGTGCCAACTAATGTAAGAATGGTTGTAGATTATATAGTAATGCCAACGGATGTCCAGAATGAACTTACACAACAGACAATGAAACAAGGTGGATATAAATTAGAGTTTTATGATGTTGTTAATGTAGAAAAGAATGTAGTTGCTGGAACTAATGGACAACTACAAGAAGTTGAGCATAGAATTGGACAAAATAACAGAGAAGTCCATAATATTTTTATGTGGAAGGAAACAACAAGTGCTGCTCTATCATTAAATAATGGTAATACAAAAGGTGTGCCATTATTTGGACAACATCAGAAATGTCAAGGATTTGGAAGAGAGGAATATAATTGTAATATAGATGGCAGAGATGAATTTGACCATTTTGTATACAATCCTATTAGTCAATATAATGAATTAAGTGCCGCATTAGGTAGTGATTATCAAGTAAGTCGTCCTATGTATTGTAATGATGATAATACAAGTTGTAGTGCTTTAACCCCATTAGGTGCTGGATTACTTGGTGTCCAGAAACCATTAGCATTAAATTTAAGAAATGGTGAACCAGTTGTAGTTGGTGGTGGAAGACAAATTGGTAATTATCCAATTATATGGAAATGGAAAAGAGATTGTCATAATGATATTGTTAATGATAATCAGAGAGATGACCAAAGTGTAAAAGTAAATTATTTTTGTGAAGTAAGTAGAGTTGCTAATATTATGAATACTGGTAAAGGTATGAATGTTATTGTAAGTTATTAAAAATCTCAATATAATGTATATAAATAATGCCAGAACCAAAAAATAAAAAACTTTATGAAAAAGTTAAAAAAGAATTATATGCTGAAATGCCAAAACATAGTGCTTACAGAAGCGGATTATTAGTTAAATTATATAAGAAAAGAGGTGGAACATATGAAGGAAAAAAAGATGAAAAAAAAGGATTATCCAGATGGTTTAAAGAAAAATGGAAAACACAAGATGGAAAAACTACATATAAAAAAAAAGGAGATATATTTAGACCAACAAAAAGAATTACAAAAGATACACCAACAACAATGTCAGAATTAACTAAAAAACAAAAAGAAAAAGCAATGAAAGAAAAAAAGGCAACTGGAAAAGTAAAAAAATATAAAAAATAAAATCTTATTAATTATTAATAATGGTTGATAAAACTTTATACAAACCCTTTACCTATAAAGGAAAAGGAAAATTTAAGAAATCTGTTTATGTAAAAGGTCCTAATGGAAAACCTAAATTAATTCATTATGGACATTCAGATTACAGACATAATTACTCACCAGAAGCAAGGAAATCTTATTTAGCAAGAGCAAAAGGTATTAAGAATAAACAAGGACAATTAACTTGGAAATTAAAGGATACTAAAAATTATTGGGCAGTTAAGGATTTATGGAAAGGTTAAATGGCAACCAACTCACATATTTATTGACTAATTAGTTAATGAATTTGCGAATAGGTTGCCACCATTTATATTAGTTTTTTTAATGTTTTTTTAATAAATAATTTATAAGATATATAACATTTAATAATATCTTATAAATATATATATAATATGTCAAATACATTTTACATAGATTGTAATAGAAAAAATAGTCAACATCCTACAACAAATAATAATGAATGGACATACAAATTAAATACAGAAATGTTATTGCCAAAAGGCACAGATATTCAGATACAAACATCATTTGTAAATAAAAAAGGTATTAATGGTGGTAGTATAGAAATTGATGAAGATATTATAGAAGAAGTTAGTTATGCTTTTTATATAACAGAGCAACCCCATCATATGCCAGATGCTGATAATGGACAAGACCCTACTATACCTTGGTTTAGAACAACATTAGGATGTGATGTGGAAACATTCAGAGGTAATTTTGATGAAAGTATTAGTGCTGATAGTATGGCAGAAATTAGTAGTATTGTAAATGGATATTGGTTGCCAACAGCAAGTAATGCTCAGAAAGAAGCATTTAATGGTAAATATAAAAGTCCATTTTATGGTAGTTTTGGTGGATGTAGTCAAGTATGTCCACAAATAGTATGGATAAATGACCATACTGCTACTGGTAATATGAGATGTATGCCAATAATAAGAAATATAGTAATAGGTGTGCCAAAAGGTGTATATGGTATTGGTGAATTAGGACAATTAATAGAAGACCAATTTAATGGAGTAAGATATTTTGATGAATTAACTAAAAAAATAATTGATGAAGATGGATTTACAAGAAGGCAAACAAATTTACAAGATTATAATAGTTTTGATGCTTGTGATGGTCAGATGTATAATAGTCCATTTGTAGATTTAACAGCATCACAATTAAGAAATTTTAGCACAAGTAATGATAATCCAGCAAATAATGATGAAATGTTTTTAAATGGTAGAGATTATGGTGAATTAATGGAATTTTTAAAATATAAAGCAGCATCAACTGGGGATGTATTAGCAGAGCATACATTTGATATGTTAAATATGAATGGTAATGCCTCACAAGATTTGGCAAGACATAATAGTAATGGTGTATTAAAAGTAAGACCATTTTATACATTTGTAAATAATTGGGATGATGGACAGAGTAGCACTACATATGGTCCACAAACTGGACACGAAAAAGATACTAATTTAAATGGTAGTGAGTATTGGTTATATCAATATGATGCTGATATAGCAAATGCCAGAAAAAGATTAGTAGGAACAACAAATTTTAGTTTTAAATATGATAGTGAAAAAAATGGATTTAGTATAAATGGTTTACATAATGCTGTCCGTAGTCCATCACACGATAGATTTGGTAGTAAAATAGAAAGTAGTGGACAACCAGTAATTAATTTTAAAAAAGTCAGAAGAGGAGCATTTAATGACCATAATTGGAAAGGAAATGCGGCACAGAGAGCAAGTAGATTAAAGGTAATTAGTGCTTTAAATAATCCAGAAACAAGAGATATGGGTGTAATGATAATAAATTGGGCATCAAGAACAAGTGCCAAAAATAAAACAAATAAAGTAGAAATAAAAACACCAAGTTGTGCTAAATTTGAGGATTGGTTTGAGACAGAAGCAGATAAATTTGCTGCTTGGAAAAAGACAATTTGGTATAGATTAGGATTTGATTTTGACCAATTAAATGATGTGTCAACACATAAAAATTTACAATATAATAGAGGAGTTTATACAGATTATGGATTTACAACTGATGTAGAATTAACTAATGATATTATACCAACATTATCAACATTAGCAAATCCCAATCAATTTAAACCAGATGGACCAGATGGAGCAAAACCCCCATCTACTGCTGTGGCAGTTGCTGGTTTTCAGTTATTTAAATGTTTAAATTATGCTATGCCATTTAGTCCATTTAATGCTGGTGCTGTTGATGGATTATATGCTAATAGTTTATTTGCTGAAACAGCAACATATCCTACAATTATTGCTGATATTGGTGGTGTAGTTGCTAAAAGATTACCAAGTTTAAGTAAACATCCATATTTTTTAATTACATCAGATTTATGTGATAATTATAAGGATAATGTTAAAAAAGGTGATGTATTACCATTATTAGGTGTAGTGGCAAAAACATCCTTATCTAATCAAGATTTTATTACAGCAGAAAATCAGATTAATCAAGTATTAAGTCAAGATAAAGTAATAAATAAAATACATATGAAAATATTAAATCCAGATTTAACTAATCCAGATTTGGATGAGAATAGTAGTGTAGTATTAAAAATTACATTACCAAATAAAACACCATTATCATTATTACAACAAGACCCAACAAAAAAACAAGAAGTCCAAGCAATAACACAAGAACAAACAACAGCAGTAGGATTTTAATAATTTAAAAAATATATTATTAATATATATATAATGCCAAAAAATCAAGGATATAAAAATATAAATTCATCTGAAATGAAAGATGGTGGATGTAAATGTGGATGTCAAGCAAATACAAAAAGTAATCATCCAGATATTTTTGCTAAAAAAAAGAAAGAAACTAAGGCAGTTGTGCCAAAATTAAAAAAACCAAAAGAACAAAAACTAAATCCATATTGACTATATAGCGGCACAGATGATATTGCTATTAATATATTTGGTAAAGATGCTTTTAAAATGTCTTAATTAAAATGGACAACACATTTATCATTTTGCTCATCTTTTTTTTGTTTTATTTTTTTTGCTAATTTATTATATTTTTCCATTTGTGTAGCATCATAAGTTTGTCCCATAAAATTGGCAATTTTCTTTTTATCTTCTATTGATTTATTCAGAGTAATAAAATGTGTGATATATATATGCCTCAATAGATTTACTGATAAATCTTTGCCAACCACCTTTCTACTAATATATTTAAGTGTATCAGTTATATTTGATTGGGACATCGCCACTTTATCTTTGCCTAATAATAAATCAGTATTTTTTTTACTATTAGCAAAAGTATTTCTTTTTACTAAATAAATTTTAATAATATCTGATAAAATAGTATCCTTTTTGATAATATGTGTAATTTGTCCAAGATATTTAGCAGTTTTGTATTTATTAAAAACCAATTCATATGACCCATCATTATTATCCATTAAATAATTATTATCTTTTTGTAAACTACTGCCACTTCTTTTCTTTTTAATTCTGATTTTCATATATTGATAATTACCTATTCTTGTTGGTGGTAATTCTATATAAAATGCTAAAAGTAGAAAGTTTCTTATAAAATTATAAATACCATAATCATTGACATCTGTTTCATCAAGTTGTGGTTTAAATTTATATTCATAATATTGTTTAAATTTGTCAACTAAATCCAAATAATCAATCCAGTTTTTTTCTTCATTTTCTGTCATTTCATTTTTCTCAATAACTTCTTTTGATGTATTACAATAATCTTTTAATACATCATTATAACTATTTAATAAATCACTTTGTATTTCTCCATTATGCTCTTTAAATCTAATAAATAATTTAATACCCATAATAGTTTGTATTTTGGTATTTAAGGCATAATTATTGATTTTTTCTTTAATTTTTTTAATATTCATAAAATCTTTCTTAGATAAGTCATTAATGTCTTTTTCAGTTATTTTTTCTAATCTAATAATATTATATTTCATAGTAGTATAGGTGCTTTCTGACTTGTCTGGGTTAATATCCTTGTAGTAGTTTATAACATCTTGGATTGACAACATTTTTGTATATATAAGTATTATATATTTTTTTTCTTAAATAAACTTTTTTAAATAATCTCACATTATTATAATATAAAAATGTCAGATGAATTAGTTGAGGTTGATGTTGATAATTTAAATAATCACGATAATATCCATAATATGACAGAACAACATTATATAGAGTTGGCAAATCAATTTAAGGAACTTATGGATGAAAAAATAGATGAAAATAAAAAAATGGAAAGAAAAATGAAAGATTACCAATATATGTGTTTTAAGGTATTTGGTGTAATTACATTAGCAAATGATTTAATGAATAATATGGAATTTGAGGATTTAGGTAATGTAGGTATAACAATACAGCATAATTTGGAATATATTGAGGAACAATTAAAAATCATCCTAAAAATATAGTGGCAACCAAGTTGTAATTTTATTGACTAATTAGTTAATGAATATGCGAGTAGGTTGCCATTATTTTTTACCCCTTGTATTATGTTTTTTAATATAACTATCATCTGTATGCTCCTCAATTTCTTTATTTAATTTTGATTTTTGTTGTTTGATTTCTTCTTCTATTTCTACTTTAATTTTATTATCTTGTTTATCCAAATCTCTGGATAAAACATTGTCTAATATTTCATAAACTCTATCTTGATATAAATTAAGATAGTGTTTAATTTTTTGGCACTTACTACAATATTTATTTATGTATAAATATTCATCTGAATGATTACAGAGTTGACAAGAAAAAACCATAGTATATATACTATACTAAAACATTTTATTTTTTATAAGAAACATTCATAGTAATAGTTTTAGTGCCACCAGATGAATTAGTGTATTTAAATCTCATATATCTAACTTGTGATGACATTGTCCTTACATAAACACCATTATTTACATATACTGGGTTTTCTTCACTAACGAAAAAATCCGAATTATTGGCACTAACTTCTATAACAATTTGTGCTGTTGTGTCAGTAGATGAACCAAACACAGCAAGGTCTTTAACATCATTTAAATCTTGTGATGCGGATGTAAAAGTAGCACCATCTGAAACAGATTGGGCAGCAGCAAGATTTGCTGATGTAGTGCTAATTGCTGGTGCTGACACAGAAAGTGTAGAAGCAGAAGCAACTTGTAGTGTGCCTTGTAAAGCACTATCAATAGATGATAGATTTAGACCACCAACTGAAAGTGTGCCACCAAGGGCAGTATCAATAGATGCTAAGGATGATTGGGCGGTGGCATCATTGACACCAATTTTACCATTACTATCTACTAAAAGTAGATTTGATTGACCAGCAGAAGTTCCGACGATTTGAGATAAACCAGACATTGTATATATATTAAGTATATATTTTTTTTATTTTTAAAAAGTTAATTCCAAATATAAATTTATAGTAATTGCTGGATTTTGGTTAAAAACTCTCATATATTTTGGTGGACATTCTATAATTAAATTAAATACATATTCTGAATTAATATTTAATATATGTATATTTTCACTATTGTGCCAATTATTATTATCATCACTAAATTGTAAAATAATATCCTTATGTATATCTGAATTTCCCCATAATCTACATTTTGTTGATATGTAATTACTTAAATTAAATACAGATGATGCTGTATTCTGTGCTAAACTAACATTTTCATATTTAATTTGTCCACGACTTCTATTATATGTTTTTGCTTCTATTTCAGTTAATTTTTCCTCTACAATATTATTAATAAATTGATTACCACTATCCTTATCTAAAAATGTTTGTATGGCACTTAATTTAGTATCTGTTATTGTTTGTATATTACTTAATTTACCAAAATTTAAATCTAATTTATCATTTGTAGTTGATAAATCTAATCCATCAAAAGCAACATTAAGATGTCCTCCACTATCACAAGTTAATGTTTGTAAAATATTACTTGGATTTTTTGCTCTGATTTTTGTAGACATTGTATATATATTATAAGTATATTTTATTTATAAAGTTTAGATTTATTTTAATAATCTTGTGGGATTGTAATTGGTAAAGTGTCATATCCTTCTACATACATTATCCCTTCATCCTTTTTAAGGTCTGATTGCCTTGTTAATACTTTTAATTTTAAATATCCACTAACATTTACACTAACTCTATTAATGCCAGTTGGTGGGGTTGCTGTTGTAGCAGTTATAGTAAATCTTTCTTTACCTTTAATAACAAAATTACAATCACTTTCCCACGATGTATTGCCGTGTAAATGAAAAGTTTTTAATCTTTGTTTATTCACATTAGCATTATTTAAAATCCAATGATATTTATTAAAAACCAATTCTGCTTCATCTTCACAATGAGAGTGGACAGATATTTTTAATATATGTAGGTCATATCCTTGTGGTGGACAATATTGTGGATTACAATGTAAACCATAATTTATAACTATATTATTTTGTGGATTTGTGCTTGTTCCTCCATTTAAATCTCCATTATATATAGTAATATTACCAGCATTAGTATAATATGTGCCACTTTCTACAATTTCCGCATAATTAACTTCTGAATATTGATTTATACTATTAACTTCTGTTGTGCCACTTAAATTTAAAACTTCATCTATTTCATTCCAAGCAGCATTTAATCCTCTAATTTTTATTTTTCTTGCTCCAAATCCAGCAATAGTATCATTGGCATTATCTGATTTAACAATAATAGTATTTGCTTTATGTTCTTCTGATGCTGTTGTATCAAAATATCCCATTGTTGTTATATAATTTCCATCATACAATAACCTTTCAGTATTGGTTAATTCTCCTTTACAATTCATTTGCCAAGCACTTATGCCTCTATGTTGACCAGCAACACATTCTAATTTAAAATCACTTACATTTCTTACTAATAATGCTTTATCATCTAATTCTAAAAGTTTATCTCTTACAACATAATTATCAACTACTAAATTACTTACAGATGCTTTAAAATCATAAAAAATATCATTTATAGATGGATTAGATATAGTAAAAGTCATATATTGGCAATCAACACTAAATGTATCAACATAATCATTATTTTCAGTATCTGATGACACTTTAATTTTTATACTATTTACTTTTGTCATTTTGGATAAATTATTAACACTTTCATTGTCATAATCGTGCTTATATGCTTCTTTATATTCATAAGCATTAAGGATATATGTAGGTAAAGGATTTGTTGTGGTTTCTTGTTCTGTATTTACAGATATTTGTAAAGCATTTGCTCCACCAACATATACAGACCCAATAACTTGTGTATTTAAGGATAATAAAAAATCTCCGTTTTTATGAATTTTATTAGACATTACAATATATTAATATATTATATTTTTTTATAAATTTTTATTTATTTGTAAAAAAACTATAAAATTAATTATATAAAAGATTTATTTATAAAAAATAAAATATATAATTAATATATATACAATGTCAAATCCAGCAGCAAATCCGATTACACAGAATGCCCAAACTAATAATGCTAAATATGTTAGTATTATTCCAGAAAACGGCACAGAGTTTGTCAGTGGACAGAAAATTGTTTTTAACTTAGACCCATCATTAGGATGGATAAAAGGTAGGGATAGTTATTTAGTTTTTGATATAGAAAATGTTGCCGCTAATCTTAAATTATCATTAAGGACTGGTGGCATATCAGCAATAATAAAGCAAGTAAATATATTTTCAGCACAAAATGGGATGCTTTTAGAAACACTTGATAATTATAATCAATGGCAATCTTGTGAACTACAATATAGATTTGATGACCCAACAAATCTAACAAATACAGAGGGATGCCCAAATAGTTTATTTAGTAAAAGGGGTTTACTTGCCACCAATGCTCAAACTTTATCTTATCACAATTGGACAAATAATTATGGTCAACCAGAAAGTAGTAGATTAACACAACTTAATAATGATGGGTCAAGTCAGAATGGTCCAGTGAGATTTACTTGCCCATTGAGATGTGGTATATTCAGACATTGGGATGATGAAGCACTTGTGCCAATTTTACAGATGGGTGGATTAAGAATTGAGTTAGTAATGGCAGACCCATTAGAAGTAATGGATATGCCTTTTACTGGTGAAACTGCCTTAAATGTAAGTCATTTAAGTAATGCTATGGGATTACCAGTATTAATTGATGATTTTGCTAATAATGCTACTACATTTACTTTAACAACCCCAATGGACATCCAAGCATCTGGATTAATTGTAGGACAAGAATTAGTAGTGTCATATAATGCTGGTGCTACAAACTTAAATAGGACTATTACTGGTTTAGCAGATAATGCTGGTAAAGTCCAAATTACTTGTGCTGCTCTTACACCACTAAATAACTTTGGTGATGGTAGTATACAATTAAGGGCGGCAACTATGTTGACAGCACCAAATATTGCTTATAGAATAAGAAATGCTGAATTTAGATTGCTACAAGAAATGCCACCAGATACTAAAATGAAAAATGTAGATTATGTATTTACATCTTATGATTTATTTAGAGATAGTATACCACAATCTCAGACAAATTTTAATCAAGATATTACCAGTGTTGCCAGTAAAGCAGTAAGTATTTTTACAATGTATGAAGACCCACAATATGATGGATTACAATTTTTCCCACAAAATCATTATCATCAAGGTTTAGCACCAGATGAAGTTGGTGTCAATCTCAATTCAGTTGTTTATTTTATTAATAATAAACTATATCCATTAAGGGCATATAATCCACAAAGATTTAATGATAAAGTAATTAATCAGAATGAACTTGTTAAAGCATTTGGCACATTAAATATTGCTGTTAAATCTCTTGGCAGTGGTGAGCATAGTAGTTTAGATTGTTATACAAATAGATACTTACACGCAAGGGAGTTGGCAAGAGGTAATAGTGTTTTTAATTTACAAAATGCTGAACCACAAATTAGAATTGGTTTTAGTGCTGTAAGAGGTAATGATAAATATAACTCTCAGATTGGTAATATCAGAATGAATACATTTGTTTTTAGTAAAAAGATTTTACATATTGATGGAGAGAGTGGATTGTCATTAGAACATTAAATATATAGTAATTTTTTCATCCTAAAAATGGGTGGCAACCAAGTTGTAATTTTATTGACTAATTAGTCAATGAATATGTGAGTAGGTTGCCAATATTTCAGAATTAAAACTTTTAATTTTTTTTATTTTTTTAGTAAAGTTATATATTTATTTTTAAAAAATAAAATATATAATTAATATATATACAATGCCGAGTAAAAAACTAAACTTTTCACTTGCCCCAATTAATGATAATCCAGTAAATTTAAGTGGTGGACAATTAACCGATGGATATAGTCATAAAAATGGTTTTCCAACTATTAAGTTTTCTATACCAGCACAAGATGTTTTATTGGATGTAAACAATTTATATTTATCTGGTCAATTTTTAGTCCAAGATAGTGATGGTGGTAATATTACAACAGCAGTAGCAGATATAGCAAATTATGATGTTAATAATGGTAGTGCTACAATACAGAAACAGAATTGTATTAATACATCAAATTGGAATGGTGTAGCATCTGTTATAGATAAAGTTGTAATCCAATCCAAGAAAACTCAAACTGAATTACAAACTATTATAAATTATAGTGGATATAATGCTTTAAAAATGGGACATAAAATGAACCAAGACGATTATTTAAATAATGGTTTAACAAGAAATCTTTGTAGTGGAGCATCCAGTGGATTTACTAATAGACATCTGAACAATACACCAACAATTGGTGAGAGCAGAGCAGCAGCACTTACAGATAAATATGTAGGACAATTTTTTAGTTTTAAATTAGATGTTGCCCTTTTACAATCACAACTTATTCATCTTGGTAATGGATTTGCTGGTGGTTTACTAATTACTTTACATTTATCACCAGATGCTGCTGTTTTTCATAGTAGATTTAGAAGTATTAATGCTTTAACATTAAATGCTGACCCAACTGGTGTGTCATATATATTAAAAAATGTAAAGTTAGAAGGTAAATATGCTGTGCCAAATCAACAAGATTTATCAAGTTATAATCCAGTGCTTACAATGAATAGTAGAGTAAATTTAATGAATGATGTAGTAAGTAGTGAAAATTGTAATACTTATACACCACAATTACAGATGGTTAAAGGTGTAGTTAATACATTTTTGGATGACAACCAGAGTAATAATTATTTACTTAATCAGAATAATTTTAGAGTGCCTTGTGGTTTAGTAGAATATCAACAAGCAAAAAATAACATTAGATTTCCTAATGATTTTGCCACTAAACTTGTGCCAAATGCCCAGTCATCATCAACTGCTGGTGTTGCCGTAGCACCAAATTTAACTTATCATCCAGTTGCCATCCAAGGTGATGCTGAGTTGAGATTACAATTTGGCAGAGCATTACTTGGAGGTAAACTTGCGGCACATACATCAAGTAATGTAAGATTAACTAATGATAGTTTACTTGGTGATTATGATGCTGATGGAGCAAATAGTAATACAGCACAGAGAGGTGATAATACCCATCCAGATTTACTTGGAGTAGCAGCAGATTATAGTAATAATGTTGGACAAATTCAGAATTTTGTAAATCAAGATTATGAACTTAAATTGTCAAGTGGAGTTAATAGTGGTAGAGCAAATTTACCACAGACAAGAGCAAACAGAGTTAGTATACAAGAAAGTTATATTAGAAATTTTAGTCAGATTGATTTAAGAAGTTTACAAAAAGTCCAGTAAGAAAAAAATATATTAAATCTAATATAATAATAAGCAATATGCCAATAAATAATATAAATGAAATAATAGACATAGGATTAAATACAATATGCCACGGCATACCAATGGTATTTAGAAATCAGAGCAATAGTTTTAGATTTGATAATGATGTATTTTATAGTTATAATG
>Ga0181380_1000189_pt1 | contig 27852 bp, 21 predicted proteins | sample 3SPOviralmetaG_FD_130116 | JGI IMG/M metagenome (GOLD analysis project Ga0181380, IMG submission 130116) | Marine viral communities from the oligotrophic San Pedro Time Series (SPOT) site, San Pedro Channel, CA, USA - 3 SPOT_SRF_2009-08-19 | ecosystem: Environmental > Aquatic > Marine > Strait... | reverse complement strand
GTAGGAATTGGGGTGACTTCGCCAACCCGTAAATTAGATGTTGCGGGCGAAATTACGCATGAAGGATTAGTACCAAAAGCAGGTGCTTTTGTAGACGGGCTGGTTACTATAAATAAAACAGTTTCAACTACAGCAAATACTTGGACTAGTTTAGATATTAGTTTGTCTAATATAGGCGGCACGGGAACGTTTGCAGTTCAGGTGTATAGCGATGCACATGGTAGCACTGGAGCTGGTTGGTACGGTATGTATTGGAGTGGTATAATGAGCTGGTATCATACCGGTGTTAATGATGATGATATAGATGAAATACCTTTGCATATGGCGGGGCATGCACGAAATAACAATACTTTAGAATTAAGAACAAAACTACATATAAATGATGGAACTAGCTATGCAAACAGATGCGAATTACAAATAAAAACAGCTAACACCATATCATCCGCACCAATATCTTTTAGATTTAGAAAACTATTATAAATAAATAAATAAAAAAAATGGCAATAACTTACAAATGGACAATTAATGCGTTAGACGCAAAAATTTCACACGATAGCAAAGACAATGTTATCAACACAATTCACTGGAGCTATGTAGCTTCAGAGGGCGAGGCTCCTAATATTTACCAAGCAAATAGTATAGGAACTCATTCTGTTGAATACGACAAAGATAATTTTACAGAATACAACAAAATAAAAGAAAGTGATGTAATAGCTTGGCTAGAAGCTGGGTTAGATGTTGACGCTATGAAGGCTGGTTTAGATGCACAAATTGCATTACAAAAAGTCCCCGTAGACAAAACATTTCATTCACCTTTTACTGAGTCTGTTGAAGAATAATTAGAAATCAAGTAAAACAAGTGATAATAAATTATAACCCAAACAATTAAATTAAATTTAAAAAAAAATTAAAATTATGGAAAACCAAGAACAAAAAATTACACCAGAACAATTAGAAGAATTACAAGGTTATGTAGGTAAATTAAACAATGCTGCATCCCAAATTGGAAACTTAGAATTGCAAAAACACAAAATTAACCACGCTGCTTCTGAAGTTCAAATGGATTTAAATAAATTCCAAGCAAAGTTAGAAGAAAAGTACGGTAAAGTACAAATTAATATTCAAGACGGTACGTACGAAGAAATCGTAGAAGATGAGTCTAGTTCGTAAAATAAGTATAGGTAGAGACTATAAGAATGACGCTATGCACTATGCGGTTGGCCAAGAAGTATATGGTGGCCACACAATATGTGACATAGTTGAAAATGACGATAAGTTTTCTATTTATATTAAAAAGAAAAACGAAGTATTACCGTGGAAAGACTTTAATAAAAACATGGCAATAGCCGTGGAATACAATTTAGAATATTAATGCAAAGTTTATTTGATTTTATTATAAAACCAAAAAACGAAAGATACGATAATAAAAAATATATAGATGGTCAGGAGCTCTTGGTTAATACCGAGATCTCTGATCATCGGTATATTAGTCGTAACGGAATAGTTTTAAATACACCAAAGTCTGAGGATACTGAAATTCAAATAGGAGATGAAGTTATACTACATCACAATGTATTTAGAAGATGGTACAATCAGCATGGTATAGAAAAAAACAGCCGAAGTTATTATAAAGATAATTTGTATTTTGTAAAGTCAGATCAAATATACTTATATAAACGAAATAACGAATGGAACGCACCCAGAGGCTTTTGCTTCGTTAAACCAATTCAATCTACTAATATATTAAATAACGAGAAAGAACAAGCCCTAAGGGGCATTATAAAATACGTTGATAAAGACGTTAGCAGTTTAATAGAGAAAGAAGATTTAGTTGGGTTTACACCAAGCAGTGAATATGAATTTATTGTGGAAGGTGAAAGAATGTACAGGGTACTAACAAGAGAAATATCTATTAAATATGAACGTCAAGGAAACGAAACAGAATATAATCCTAGCTGGACATGAAGCAGTTAAAGAACTTATTAAAGTTGCTAAAGAACCTATTGTTGAAACTGATGATGACATCTCAGCCGATAGACTCAAGAACGCTGCAGCCACTAAAAAGCTCGCAATATTCGATGCATTTGAGATATTAAATAGAATAGAAGAGGAGAAGGGAATACTAGAAAACAAGCCTAAAGAAGAAGTAGATAATACTTTTAAAGGTTTTGCAGAAAGAAGATCTAAGTAATGTACAAGCAAAGTTTATATAAAGTTATTGAACCCATAAAAATAACCAGCATTAAAAGATTGAATAAATCTAAAAAATGGGAATATGGATATAATGAGGAACATGACATTATTGTTATATCAAAGACAGGCCAAATAGGAGAAGTGTATAGCATACAGAATTTAAAAATTGCGTTGCCAAAATCTAAAGAAGTTGATACTCACAATGACAAGTGGACTCCACACGAGTATCCTAAGGAGCTTAAAGCAATCAAGAGTATATTTGATTGGAAGGATTATTCGGACGAATTTAAACAAAGATGGCATGCATATATTGATAAAGAATTTACTAAACGAGATGAAGGGTATTGGTTCAAAAGTAAAGGGGTTCCCACTTATATTACTGGCACTCACTATATGTACTTGCAGTGGACCAAGATTGATGTTGGGAGACCAGACTTTCGAGAAGCCAATAGATTATTCTTTATTTATTGGGAAGCGTGTAAAGCAGATAGAAGGTGTTACGGAATGTGCTATCTCAAGAATAGACGTTCAGGTTTTTCGTTTATGGCATCCGCGGAGACAGTTAACTTGGCTACCATATCTTCCGATGCACGGTACGGAATACTGTCCAAATCTGGAGCCGATGCGAAGAAAATGTTCACAGATAAAGTGGTACCAATATCGATCAATTATCCATTCTTTTTCAGACCCATTCAGGACGGTATGGATCGCCCCAAGACAGAACTCGCGTACAGAGTACCCGCTTCGAAATTTACACGTAAAAGATTCGAGTCGAAGGATAGACATCAAGAAATTGCCGGATTGGACACCACCATCGATTGGAAAAATACCGGAGATAATTCCTATGATGGAGAGAAGCTCACACTTCTCGTCCATGATGAAGCTGGAAAATGGGAGCGTCCGGAAAACATCCTCAATAACTGGCGCGTCACAAAAACCACCCTCAGGCTCGGTTCGAGAATAATAGGCAAATGTATGATGGGGTCAACGAGTAATTCTCTTGACAAAGGAGGCGAGAATTTTAAAAAATTATATAATAATTCAGATGTTACTAAACGGAATAAAAATGGACAGACTCGCTCGGGATTATATTCTTTGTTCATACCTATGGAATGGAATTTCGAAGGATTCATCGATTCTTATGGAATACCTGTCTTTAACACACCGAGCAACCCTGTCAAAGACCACCAAGAAGATAATATCGACATCGGGGTTATTGAACATTGGGAGAATGAAGTTGAGGGATTAAAAGGGGATCAAGACGGTTTAAATGAATTTTATCGTCAGTTTCCAAGAACTGAAGAGCACGCATTTAGAGACGAAACAAAAAATAGTATATTTAATTTAGTAAAAATATACGAGCAAGTAGACTTTAACGAAGAAGCAAAGTACAGCGCTTTAGTTACAAAAGGAAGCTTTCAATGGCAAAATGGTATTAAAGATACAAAAGTTGAATTTATACCTAATCCAAACGGAAGATTTAATGTTAGTTGGGTTCCACCCGCACATTTACAAAATAAAGTAATACTAAAAAATGGAATTAAATATCCTGGAAACGAACATAGCGGTGCATTTGGCTGCGATAGCTACGATATATCCGGGACTACCGACGGTCAAGGATCTAAGGGCGCTTTACACGGTCTCACAAAGTTTAGCATGGAAGAAATTCCTGCTAATATGTTTTTTTTAGAATATATAGCTAGACCGCAAACAGCAGAAATGTTTTTTGAAGATATATTAATGGCATTACACTTTTACGGTATGCCAATACTAGCAGAAAACAACAAGCCTAGATTATTATACTATTTAAAACGAAGAGGATATAGAGGCTATTCAATGAATAGACCTGATAAAATATGGAATAAATTATCGGTTACTGAAAAAGAAATTGGAGGTATACCGAATTCAAGTGAAGATATTAGACAAGCTCATGCTGCTGCAATTGAAAGTTATATAAATAACTACGTAGGTGAAAAAGAAGATGGTAGTTACGGCGATATGTATTTTAATAGTACATTAAACGATTGGGCTAAGTTTGATATAAACAAAAGAACAAAATTTGATGCGGCGATAAGTTCAGGCTTAGCGGTTATGGCATGCAATAAAAATAGATATGCACCAAATCAAACAAGAGAATTAAAAAGCAAAGTTAATTTTAGTTTTTCTAAATATAACAATAATGGAAATTTTTCAAAAATAATACAATAGATGGCAAGAGTATCACCAAAAGGTATTTTTCCGAGTCAAGCAGTTAGCGACGCAGAAAAAGGAGGTTTAGATTATGGGCTTCAAATCGCTAAAGCTGTTGAGTCAGAATGGTTCAAAAAAGATTCAGGAGGATCTCGCTATTTCTCTAATAGAGATAACTACCATAACCTTAGGTTATATGCTAGAGGCGAACAAAGCATTAAAAAATATAAAGATGAATTATCCATTAACGGTGATTTATCTTATCTAAATTTAGATTGGAAGCCAGTACCTATTATTCCAAAGTTTGTGGATATAGTTGTTAACGGTATTGCTGAAAGAGCATATGATTTAAAGGCGTTCTCAGTTGATAATATTTCAACAGAAAAAAGAACAAAATATGTTCAAAGTATACTTAGAGATATGGGCAATACAGAATATTATCAAGCTGCTCAACAACAACTGGGTATTAATATGTTTGAGAACGATCCTAAAAGTTTACCTGCTAATAATCAGGAATTAGAATTACACATGCAACTTGATTATAAACAATCAGTTGAAATTGCCGAAGAGCAAGCAATTAATAACGTTTTTGAAATTAATAAATATGAATTATTAAAGAAAAGATTAGATTACGATATTACTGTTTTAGGCATTGGGTGCGTTAAAAATAGTTTTAATACTGCTGAAGGTATTAAATTACAATATGTTGATCCTTCTGATTTAGTATATTCTTACACGGATTCACCATATTTTGATGATTTATATTATGTTGGCGAAGTTAGAAGAGTAAGTTTGGTTGAATTAAAGAAACAATTTCCAAAATTAACAAACGAAGATATTGAAGAAATTGAAGGGAAGGGTGATGGTTCTACATTATATAATCAGCTTGGAACTAATTCTGCTGATAAAAATTTTGTAAATGTATTGTATTTTGAATATAAAACATTCCAAAACCAAGTATATAAAATAAAAGAAACTAATAGCGGAGCAGATAAAGCAATTAAAAAAGACGATACATTTAATCCTCCTAAAGATTCTAGAGCTAGATTTGAAAAAGTAAATAGATCTATAGAATGTTTATATGAAGGTGCAAAAATTGTTGGTCATGATAAATTATTAAAATGGCAAAAGGCTGTTAATATGACAAGGCCTAAATCTGATATTACAAAAGTTCAGATGAGTTACAATATTGTAGCGCCTAGAATGTACAAAGGAAAAACTGAATCGTTAGTTAGCAGAATGACATCATTTGCTGATATGATTCAAATTACACATTTAAAGCTTCAACAAGTTTTATCTCGTATGGTTCCCGATGGTGTTTATTTAGATGCCGATGGTTTAGCAGAAGTTGATTTAGGTAATGGAACTAATTACAATCCGCAGGAAGCATTGAATATGTATTTTCAAACAGGTTCTGTTATTGGTAGATCAATGACACAAGACGGTGAATTTAATAATGGTAGAGTACCTATACAAGAATTAAGAGCGGGTTCTGGAGGTTCAAAAATACAAAGCTTAATACAATCTTATAATTATTATCTGCAAATGATGAGAGATGTTACAGGGTTGAATGAAGCAAGAGACGGGAGTGTACCGGATAGAAATGCACTAGTTGGGTTGCAAAAAATAGCAGCAGCTAATTCAAATACTGCTACCAGGCATATATTACAAGCAGGTTTATATTTAACATTAAAAACAGCTGAAGCTATTGCGTTAAGAGTTTCTGATGTTTTGGAGTATTCTAATGTTAAAAATTCATTCTTGCAATCTTTAGGAAAATTTAATGTAGGTGCGTTAGAGGAAATGAAGGAATTACATTTACATGATTTTGGTATATTTTTACAATTAGCACCCGATGATGAAGAAAAACAATTGCTTGAAAATAATATACAAATGGCAATTACACAAAAGCAAATAGAATTAGAAGATGCTATTGATGTTAGAGAAATAAAAAATTTAAAGTTAGCTAATCAATTATTAAAACTAAGAAGAAAGCAAAAGTTTGATAGAGATAGACAAATTCAACAAGAAAATATCCAAGCGCAATCACAAGCTAACGCTCAGTCAGCTCAAGCGGGAGCCGCCGCAGAAATACAAAAACAGCAAGGGATTGCTGAAAGCAAAGTACAAATCGCACAAGCACAATCACAGTTTGATATTGCAAAACTTGAAAGAGAAGCAGAAATTAAAAAAGAGCTAATGGAGTTTGAATTTCAGCTTAATATGAGGCTTAAGGAGCAGGACAATCAGGTGATTAATAAAAAAGAAGAGTACAAAGAAGATCGTAAAGACGAAAGAACAAAAATACAAGCTTCACAACAAAGTGAACTTATAGACCAGAGAAAATCTGGAAAACCACCAAAAAACTTTGAATCCGCTGGGTTTGATAACTTAGGTGGATTTGGATTGGAACAATTTGATCCAAGATAATACTTAAACAATTATATTTTATTATGTCAGAAAACATCAAAGCAGAAGCTTTAGACATCGAAGAAAAGTCTATTGCTGAAAAAGAAGCAGAGGTACAAAAGCTATCAACTAACGAAGATGGTGATTACACTGTGGATTTAGGAAAAATTAATCAATCAAAAGAAGAAACAGATGCCGTTCAAAAACAAAGCCCAGAAGATGGCGTGTTACGCGGAAGCAGCGAAGATGAAAAAGATGGGGAAGAAGCCAAAGTGGAACTGCAAGAAGTACAGCAAGAAAAAGTAGAAGAACCTGTACTGGAAGAAATTATTGAAGATGAAAAAAATAATACTGAAGAGGAAGGAGTGGATGGAAGCATTGAAGCTCCCGACGCCACACCGGAACCTGAAGAAGTATTACAGGAAGAAAAAACACAAGAACCAGAAGTAAACTTACCAGAAAACATACAAGACCTGGTAAAATTTATGGAAGAAACTGGTGGAACTCTTGAAGACTATGTCAGACTTAGTGCCGACTATTCAAATGTAGATGAAAATACATTATTAAGAGAATACTATAAACAAACTAAACCTCATTTAAGCTATGATGAAGTATCGTTTTTATTAGACGATCAATTTTCATTTGACGCAGAAATTGATGAGGAAAGAGATATTAAAAGAAAAAAACTTGCTCTCAAAGAGGAAGTCGCAAATGCCAATAAGTTTTTAAATGAAACTAAGGATAAATACTATAAGGAAGTCAAGTTGGGTTCCAAATTAGCTCCTGAACAGCAAAAAGCTATTGAATTTTTTGACAGATACAATAAAGAGCAACAATCAGCTGAAGAATTATTACAGCAGCAAACAAAACATTTTGAACAGGAAACTAGTAAAGTTTTTAGCGAAGAATTTAAAGGTTTTAATTTCAACGTAGGAGACAAGAAATACCGTTTCAATGTAAAAGATGTTAACAAAGTAAAGGAAACTCAGAGTGATTTATTGAATGTTTTCAATAAATATGTTGGTAACAATAAAATGTTACAGGACGCCGGGGGTTACCATAAAGCTTTATTTGCCGCTTCTAATCCTGACAAAATAGCTAACCATTTTTATGAACAAGGTAAAGCAGATGCAATCAAACAAATGGGTGCAGAAGCTAAGAACATCAATATGGATCCTAGAAAAACTTCTAGTGGATATGTTGAAACTAGCGGATTAAAAGTAAAAGCTATTTCTGGGGATGATAATTCTAAGCTAAAATTTAAACTTAAGAATTATTAATTAAAAACTATTTTAAAAAATGGCAACAAACGCAGCATTTGCTGGCCCATTGGCTGGCAGCATTTTAACTCCTTCGGCATCGAAGATGACTACACTAGGGAGTTACTTAGACATCCAAAATGACGGATGGGCTAAACAATATCTACCTGAGCTTTACGAAAGTGAAGTACAGAGATACGGGAACAGAACTATTTCTGGATTCCTTTCACAAATTAGTGCAGAAATGCCTATGTCTTCTGATCAAGTAATTTGGTCTGAGCAAGGTAGACTACATTTATCTTACAATGGTCAGATTAACCCTGTTACAGGTGCAATCGACACTATTACTGGTATTGACTCTGGAGCTGCTGAAACGCATGCAATAAGAAAAGGGGCAACATTAGTGTGTGAGGTAAACAGTATTGTATTTAAAGCTTTCGTTAAAGTTGGTGTTGAAACAGCTAACAACGCTTTAACAATTAAGCCTTACGGTGCTGAAAACGTTGATGACCTAGCGGGAATCGCGACTACAGACAACCAAGTAATCAAATTTTTCGTATACGGTTCTGAATTTAAAAAAGGAACTGCTAGTATGACTGAATCTGTTGAGCCTGGTTTCAAAACTTTCACTAATAAGCCAATGATTATCAAAGATCACTTTGAAATCAACGGATCTGACACTGCTCAAATTGGGTGGGTTCAAGTAAGCGGTGAAGGCGGAGAGTCTGGATACTTATGGTACTTAAAATCTTCTGCTGATACAAAAGCAAGATTTGACGACTATTTAGAAATGATTGCAATTGAATCTGAAAAATCTGATTCAACTGCTGATTCTGATATTCCTGAGGGTTCTGAAGGTTTATTAGCTGCTATCGGATCTAGAGGTATCGTAGCGACAAACCAATTTGACTCAGCTACTCCAGCTGCTGATAAGCTTCCTGAGTTTGATCTTTTATTAAAAGAATTAGACAAGCAAGGAGCTATCGAAGAAAATATGTTATTCTTAGATAGAGATGCAAATCTTTACATAGACGACTTATTAGCTGGTTTATCATCTGGAGCACAAGGTGGAACTGCTTACGGAGTATTTAACAACTCTGAAGATATGGCATTAAACCTTGGATTCACAGGATTCAGAAGAGGTTCTTACGATTTTTACAAAACTGACTGGAAATATCTTAACGATAAATCTACAAGAGGTTCTGTAGGATCATTAAAAGGACTTTTAGTTCCTGCTGGAACATCTTCAGTATATGACCAAAACTTAGGAAGCAATGTTAGAAGACCTTTCTTACACGTAAGATATAGAGCTTCTCAAGCTGACGATAGAAAATTAAAATCTTGGGTTACTGGTTCAGTAGGTGGAGCATCTACAATCGGTGATGACAAAATGGAGATTCACTATCTTTCAGAAAGATGTTTAGTAGTACAAGCTGCTAACAACTTCATGAGATTTGACTCATAAATTTGACGTAAAGTTTATCCCCACGGTAATAGTGGGGGTACTCTTTGCTTTTATTAATTATATTATATTATATCATGACAAAAATTAAAGAAAAAACAAAAGAAGTTAAACCTAAATGGGAAATAAAGGATAAAATATATGAACTGTGCATAAATGAAACGCCAATAGTTTATATGGTAAAATCCAGAGGTATATTATGGTTTGACGAAGAAAAAGGATACGAAAGAGAAATTAAATACTGCGAAAATCAAAAAACAGTATTTGTAGATGAAATGAAAGGGCCGCAAAGATTATCACATATTATTTTCAGAGATGGTAATTTATACGTTCCAAAAGAAAAACAAATTTTACAAAAGTTTTTATCTATGCACCCTGATTTAGGGAATAGATTTATAGAACACAACCCTGTTAAAATAGCCGAAGACGATCTTGATTTTATTGAATTAGAAATTAGTGCATTAACAACAGCGCAAGGTGTAGATGTTGATCACGCTGAAGCAATATTAAGAACAGAATTGGGCGATAAGGTATCTACGATGACTTCTAAGGAGCTTAAAAGAGATTTATTACTATTTGCTCGTAACAACCCGGAATTATTCTTAGAACTTGCGAATGATGAAAACATAAATATTAGAAATGTTGGTATAAAAGCAGCAGAAAGGAATATTATTGTTTTATCAAATGACCAAAGAACATTTACTTGGGCATCGACAGGAAGAAAACTTATAACAGTTCCATTTGATGAAAACCCGTATTCAGCTTTAGCTGCGTGGTTTAAAACAGATGAAGGCGTTGAAGTTTATCAAACTATTGAAAAAAAATTAAAATAAAATGCTTATAGTGGTTAGGCCGCAAATAAGCGGCTTAATCATTATATAAAAAAATATAAATGGCAATATCAGTAAATAAAGTATATAGAACCGTACTTTCAATAATAAATAAAGAGGGTAGAGGCTTTTTAACACCGGATCAATTTAATAGAATCGGTAGAGAAGTGCAGCTCGATCTTTTAGAAAGAGCATTTTTTGATTATAATAAAGCTGTAAATAAAGAAAAAGCTAATATAACAAACAATGGCTATGCAAATATTCCTAAGAATATAAAAGAAAAAATTGATATTTTTTCAAAAGAAGCTGAATTGCTAATGTATGGTGTTAACGGAATAAAAGTTAGCACAAATGTAAGAACCAGAACAACATCTACGGGTGTTAGTATTCCTACACAAGTTACGGCTGGCGCATATTCAAACTTAGCTACGACTTCAAACGGCAGTGGCACAGGTTTAAAAGTTACTGTTGTAGCAACTACAAATAATTTTGTGTCAATAACAGTTACAGAGCCTGGTTCAGGTTATACTGCGGGAGATGTAATAACTATCGCTCAAGCATTAATGACTGGTGCAAATAATCCTTATACGTTCCCAATAGAAAGCACTGATTTAGTTACAGGAAATTTTATACTACCTTCAGATATGTATCGCGTAGTGAACTTATCAAGATTAAACAGGTCTATAAATTTTGAAGAGCTTGATAAATCAGAATACACTTATGTTAATTCATCAAAATTAACAGCCCCAACTAAAACTTACCCTGTTTATTATAGAGGCCATGAAGGTTTTAAGATAAGTCCGATTAGTTTAATTGGTGAAAACATTATCTTTGATTATATAAAAATACCAGCTGATCCTTATTGGGGATTTTCAAAAAACTCATCCAATGGGTCTTACGAATATGCTTCAGGATCATCAACTGATTTTGAGTTGCATGAATCTGACGAAGTTGATTTAGTAATAAAAATATTAGGTTATGTTGGAATTATAATAAAAGACCCAACAGTTATTCAAGTAGCAAGCGGAGAAGAAAATAAAATAATACAATTAGAAAACTAAAATAAATGGGATTAATAACACAAACTAATCAATCGTATTACAATAAATCACAAGGATTTGTTGGTACAGGTTCAGCTACAGGGTTTACTTTAACTACAGCCGCTTTTGAATCAATTCCCACTAGTGTTGTTGTATTTGTAGATGGCAAAGAAATAAACACAAATAATTACAGTTATAGCTCTCCAACAGTAACCTTTTCGGGTAATGTAAGCAATGCAGATGTTCTTGCAAACAATGGCGCTCCGCTTGCTGGTAAAATTATAGAAATTAAACCAACTGGTTCATTAAATAAATTTGGAGGATATAGATACATATCTTTAAATGATATTATAAACAACTATATGGTTGCTTTTGTTGGTGATGGCAAATTAATATCTAGCGTAAATAAATCAGATGTATTATTTCACACAAAAAGAGGTATACAAGAATTTAGTTACGATATAGCTAGAACAGAAAAAATACAAGAAATTGAGGTTGGTACAAGCTTATCTATACCAATGCCCCAAGATTATATTCATTATGTAAGAATATCTTTTATAGATGATACAGGTATTGAACACATCGTTTATCCTGCTAGATACACATCTAAACCATCAGAATCAATATTACAAGATGATGATTATAATTATTTATTTGATGTTGATGGTTCTTTATTAACTGGAACGCCTGTAACGGATGATAGATTTAAAACATTTGATAATAGAAAAATATCAGGTAACTTTGCTGAGGAAGATATTAGTTATGATACTAGTATAGGATTACAAAAAATAACTTCTTATGGTGGTAGAAAAGGTTCAAATCCAGAAACTACACAAGAAAACGGCGTATTTATAATAGATGAATTAAATGGCAAAATAAGCTTTTCAAGTGAATTAGCTGGTCAAATAGTTACATTAAAGTACACATCAGATGGTTTAGGCACAGATGATGAAATGAAAATACATAAATTTGCAGAAGACGCAATATATAAATACATAACATATGGTATTGCTAGTTCAAGAGTAAACTTTCCTGAATACATTATAAATAGATTTAGAAAAGAAAAAAGAGCAGCAATAAGAAATGCTAAATTAAGATTATCAAGCCTTAAAATTGCTGAACTAGAACAAGTAATGAGAGGTAAATCAAAATTTATTAAACACTAATACATGCCAGAAATCAAGAATACCTTTTTAAAAGGTAAAATGAATAAAGATCTCGATGCACGTTTAATACCTAATGGTGAATACGTAGACGCACAAAACATCCATATAACTAAATCTGATGGCTCTGATATTGGTGTTGTTCAAAATATAAAAGGTAATTCCAAAATTGGTAATATAAATAGCGGAGAAGTTATAGGTTATATAGCTGATTCTGAGTCACAAGTGGACGGTAGCAATAGAGTTTTTTATTTTGTCAGTGGCGGTGGTGTTGCTGACAATATATATTATCATAACACAAACAGCACTTCTTCTCCAACTACTGTAATAAATAACGCATCAAATTTTTTAAACTTTAGTGGTAGTCATTTAATTACTGGGGTTAATATAATAGATGATTTGTTATTTTGGACAGATAACAACAACCAACCTAGGAAAATAAATATAACGAAAGCTTTAGAAAACACATCTTATTATAATTCTGAAGATAAAATTAGCGTAGCCAAGTATTATCCCTATAACGCTCCGAATATTTTACACCCTACATTAAATCAAACAGGATTACAGAAGTTGACTACAACCCAATCGGTTGCAACAACATCAGGCTCAGATAGTATAACTTATACTGGTAGTGTTAATAATAATATTTATATAGGACAAGCTGTTACTGGATCTGGAATTCCCGCTGACACTTCCGTTAAAAACATTAGCAGTAATGGTTTAACAATAACATTAACAAAACCAGCTAGTGCTAGCGCTACTGTAACCTTAGCTTTTAAAAATTCTGAAGATAGAATTGAGGAAGAATTTATAAAATTTGCGTATAGATATAAATTTGAGGATGGAGAATATTCCGTTATATCGCCGTTTACGCAGACATGCTTTATACCCAAAATGTATAATGCTGCTTATTCAGGATACCACGAGGATGGCTTAACTGATGCGCAAATAGCATCTGCAGCATCAACAACAGAAGTTGATTCTTTTATAAATGATGTTGGGAGGGTTCAGTTAAGAGTTGATTTACCATCTGGTAATGTAACTTCTGATTATGGCATAAATAAAATTGAAATACTTTATAAAGAAGCTGATAACCCTGGAATTAAAGCAGTTGCTGAAATACCATTAACAGATAATGATGTTACTAATAATGCTTCTTATGGCGTTGTAGGTAGTTTATTTACTTATAATTATGAGTTAACACTACCTTTTAAAACTTTACCGGAAGATCAATTAACGAGAGTTTTTGACAACGTACCAAGAAAAGCTAAAGCACAAGAAATTGCTGGAAGCCGACTTATATATGGTAATTTTCAAGAAAATTATAATTTACCTTCAATTAATTTTGAAGCGGGATATGCAAACAGAATAAGTACTGGAACTTGGAATATACAATACCCATATCAATCTGTTAAATCAAGGCGTACTTATCAAATAGGTTTAGTACTTTCTGATAAATATGGAAGACAATCCCCAGTTATATTACCTTCTGATGCTAATAAATCTTCAGTAAGAGTGCCTGTACATACAGGAGATTCTGCTAATTGGCTTGGATACGCTTTAAGAATTGAGTTTAATGATATAATTCCAAACGCTTACTCAAATTCAAATCCTTTTGGCTGGTATTCATGGAAAGCTGTTGTAAAACAAACAGAGCAAGAATATTATAATATATATGCTCCACATGCTATAGATAATATCCCTAACTCCAACGTACAATCTGCTCATTCCAGTTTATATTTTAGCGATACAGATAAAAGAACTTGGTTAGTTTTACACGGAGACAACATAAATAAAGTTCCAAAAAAACCTGCAGATGGCGGAATTATAGAAGAAACTACAAGCCCTAGCGAATCGGCTTTATTTCCTGTAATAGTAGATGGAGCTTTAACTCCAGCGGGCACAAATTCAGATCCTTTTATATATAATTCTGAAGAAGGTAAAGTAGACGTGATAAGTATAGGTACTGCAATGGATCATGGTTTAGAATTGTTTGATACCACAGCAACTGGATCAGCACAAGAATTAGGACATACTTATTTAGTTTTTCATAATTACAGCAAGAATCCTTTATTAGCTGAATTACCAGATGGATACGGGAAATCTATTACTGTTAGTAGTAGTCCTAAAAATCAACAGCCTTTGAACTTTTTAGGTACTTTAGGCTTATCAATATTTGAAACAGAACCGATAGAGTCCGCGTTGGATATATATTATGAAACTTCTTTAACTGGATTAGTAACAGAATTAAATACGCAAATCTTAGGCAACACTGGTGGGCCAGCAACATTAACAATATCAGGAACTACATTTTCAGAGGGAGCAGTTGCAAATACAGTTATAGGAGCACTTGGCGCTACAAATTCATCAGGTGGTGCAATGTCTAGTTTGTCTTTTGTTTTAAATAATGTTTTTGCACAATCTGATTTAAATACAGATTTAAAAAATAATTTTGATATAAACGGAGGTAACCTTAGGGTTATTAATCCTGTGTTTTATTATGGAACCAGCGGTGAGTCTTATAATGTATCAATAACAGTAACAGATAGTAACGGGGAGCAACTAAATGGCACATTAGTAATAACATTAACGAACGCAGCGCCAACATTTTCAAATTCATTGGCAAGCGCAGCTAACGCATTACATTATACTATAGGTAGTGTTGTTTTAAACGCGGCGGCTGGAACAGAAAACGGAAGCAAGGACACTACTAGGGATGATTTAGGTCTAGTGTATAGCATAGAAGAAGTGTTATTAAGCGGTGCAAACGTGACATCCAGTAATTTATTTACAATTACAAACACGGGAGATGCTGGTAATCCAAGCCCGGGACAACTTAAGTTAAACACCTATATGGCTGTAAGCACAGTCGGTAATGTTTATAACGTAAAAATTAAAGTTGTAGATGCTGGGCATACTGGTTCGGCACCCTCATTTGACGAACACACTGTAAATGTAACAATAACGCCAGGAACTTTAGTTAGTTATTTTGTAGCATCTTCTGTACCAGGATTATGTCAACCATCAACGCAAACATTATATATAACAAAACCACAATTAGCTGGTCCTAGCGCTATAGAACAGGGAGATACAATATATACAAATTCAAACTTAAGTTCTACATTCTTTGGTGTTATATTAACACAACCTATTGGTGGGCAGTACGATCAAGGAAAATACGCAGATGTTAGGACTAGTAATGGCGTGGTACAATCAATAGATAATTCTAGATCATGTCAAGGAACGCCATAATTAGAGATGTGGTAAAACATGTAATATTTAAAACATGGGAATAGCAAAAGAAATAGGATATTTTAATACCTTTATTATAAAACCCGCTCATGCAAGCAGAAAATTTCATATTGAAGAATCCAGAATAAAAGGTGGGTTTAACAATCAGTCTATGGAATTAGCCACCAGAGCTTTTGCTACTGATGAAAATTATGCAGAAAGAAGAAGAAAAAATGCTTTAATATATTCTGGTATTTATAATTCTAAAACAGGTGTAAATAAATTAAATGAATTTAGTATTGGAAAATCTAATACTAAAGCTGTTGATAGTGCACAAGGTAGTATACAAAAGCTACACGCAGAAGACACTAATTTATTAATATTACAAGAAGATAAAATTAGCAGAGCATTAATAGATAAAGACGCGGTATTTACCGCTGAAGGCAGCTCAATAAAATCCTTAAGTAATGTAGTTATTGGACAAGTAATACCTTTTTTAGGAAGATACGGAATTAGTACAAATCCTGAAAGTTTTGCAATAAAAGGCGGAATGAAATACTTTGCTGATAAAAAAAGAGGGGTTGTGATTAGATTAACAAGAGATGGCCATACTGAGGTGTCATATTATGGTATGAGAAGTTGGTTTAAAGATAATTTAAAAACAGCTAATAAAATTGTTGGTATATACGATAATGTAAAAGATCAATATGTACTATCGCTTCAAAACGATTCAGAATATTATACTTTGGGGTATGATGAATCCTCAAAAGGTTGGACAAGTTTTTATACTTATAAGCCTAACGCAGGGTTTACATTAAAAAATGTATTATACACATTTAATGGCCCAAATATTTACAAACATTATCAAACAACGAATTACAATAACTTTTATAATGTAAACAATACATCAAAAGTAAACGTAATATTAAATAATACTCCTTCGGCGGTAAAAGTATTTAAAAATTTATCTTACGAAGGAACAACTGGCTGGAAAGTCAATAACATAAAAACAGATTTAGACGATGCTAACTTCACTGATAGTGCTTTTGATATAAGCGCCTATAGCAACGCTTTAGATTATGATTTACCTGGCCTACAGGCTTTTAATAAAAAAGAAAACAAATATTTATCTTATTTACAAAATAGTTCAGCTATTGATGAAAACGAAATAATATTTGGAGAAGCTATGTCAGGAATAAAAGGAATGTATGTATCATCTGTGTTTGAAACAAACACTACGGAGACATCGAAAAAAGAATTATTTGCTGTTTCATCTGAAACGGTATTATCATCAAATTAAAATAAAAGTATGAGTTTAGCATTAATAGGAACCGGTGTAAGCCTTATAAGTAATATCTTTGGGGGTTTTGGGGCTAGAAAAAGAGCTAGAAAAGCTAGGCAACAAGCGGCAGAGTTTGAAGCTAAAATACGTTCTTTTGAAGCTAATAGACAACAGGTTATAAATCCTTACGAAAACATTAAAGATTTAAGTGGAATGATTACAAATCCATTTACTAATTTGCAAGTAGCAACAAAAGCTGCAGAAATACAAGGAGCTGAAGCAGATATTAGTTTAGCTACTACCTTGGATACATTAAGAGCCACGGGCGCTGGAGCAGGTGGGGCTACTGCTTTAGCACAAGCCGCTGCAAGATCAAAATCTGGGATTGCTGCTGGTATTGAAAAACAAGAAGCACAAAATGCAAGATTAAGAGCTCAAGGGGAACAAAGAATGCAACAATTAAGAATGAGCGAAGCAGCAAGGGTACAAGGCGCACAAGCACAAGGCGAAGCTTTTAAATTTAGGGCACAAGAGTCTAGGGACAATATACAATTAGATCGTTTATCTGCTCAAGCTGGCGGGGCTAGACAACAAGCCGCGGGTTATGGCAACCAAGCTAGATCAATGTTTGGATCCGCTTTAGGTAGCGCTGCAGGTATTATTGGTGGCGGATTATTTGGCGGTAAAGGAAGTTTTGGTAAAAATTTAATGTACAATTTTGGGTCGGGAAACAATAACGCCAGCGGTGGCAATAATACCTTAGGTGCAACGCCAAATCAAAATTATGGTTATAATTATAAATCAAATGATGATTTTAGTTTTTTTCAAAATTTAACAAACTCCCCGGCTAGTTATGAGAGCCCTAATTAAATAATAAAATATGAGTTATAGAAATCCACAGCAATACGGTATCGTCGAAGATATGACAGCAGGAGTAAAAGCTTTCCAACAAGGGTTTGGACAAGTAGCGGGTACTATCGAAAAAGTTAAACAAGATAGAGAAAAAGAAGAAATAAGAAGAGATGCATCTAGTGCTAATTGGGTTTTAACAACAGAACAAGATTTAGCAAAGTATGAATACTTAAGTGATGGCTATCAAGATTTAATGAGAGAGATGGTTACTAGAGATGTTGGGTCTGAATTTTTTGATAAAAAAAGTAAAACTAAGCAAGCAATGCTGCTTAGAAAACTTCAAAAAAATGCTGACTTTGGTAATGACTTTTTTGAATTAGTTGGTAAAGTTAAAAACGGGCAAATTGAATTAGATAACCCGGAGATGATGAAATATATAGACTCTATTGAAGATAATCCTAAATATGCTTTAGATAAAGATAATGACCCAACCTTAAATGGTGTTAAGCTTTCTGTTATAATGGCAGAAATGAAAAAGAACGAACCTGTGACTGGTTCTGAAGCAGAATATTCTCAAACATATCTAAACACAAGAAAACGAATTGAAGAAGCGATTGAATCAGAGCAAAAAACTTTAGGAGGAAAATTAAGTCAAGAACGTATAAATCAAATAATAGACAGTAACATTGATACGGAATTAATTTCGCATCCTTCAGCCCATTGGACTTATAAAAATAAAATACAAGGTGATAGTCAATACGGAGATGTCGCAAATACTAACTATATTGGTGGTGGAATTGCAAAAGAAGGAATGATAGATTTTGAAAAACAAAGAGATGGCACTTTAAAACAATATTACAAAAATCTACTTGGACCATCAATTATAAATAAAGGTATTAGTAGATCAGAAGACTTAAGTAATCAGTTAAAAATACAGTCTTTAGAAAAGGGGAAAAATAATGAAAATAAAAATGTTGACACTATTAAAACTTATGTAGATACATTATATGAAAGACACACAAAAAATCTATTAGGTGGTAAAGGAAAAATTGTTAATTATGCCAACGTTGTTGAAGAAATAAATAATTTAAGAAATAGACCTTACGGATTTAAAATAATGAAATTTAAAGATGGTTATAAAGTATTTACATTAAATAGTAGCGGCAATCCTTCTAATGATACCCCAGCAATGTCTATAGATTTAACTGACCAAGCCGCTGTGCAGAAATTACTTAATGGTAAATTATTATCATCATCTCAGTTAGTAAAAACACTTAAATAATATATTATGTTTGAATACAATGGAGTGCAGCTTACTTTAGAAGAATTACAAGGTGAAGCAAGTAGAAGAAATATAAGTTTAGAAGAGCTTTTAAAAAACAATCCTGAAGTAAAACAAATAGATCCTGTTGAGCAGGATTTTCAAACTCCCACAACACCGGGTGCGGTTGTGGAGGAAACTTTAGCACCCGATATGGAGTCCAAATCGGATCCTGGTTTATCGGTATCTCAAGCTTTAGAAAATAGAGATACAGCAAAAAGAAAAGCTACTTTTGATGCTATAGGCAGTGTGCCAACCCCTGGAACTAGCATATTTGGTTTATTACCAGATTGGGCCCAGGAAAAAATGTACAATGCAACCATAGGTACTATGGAAATTGGTGGAGGTATTGTTGATGCTATTGACATGATAGCTTCTCCTATTATAGCCGCAACTGGACCTGCTGGTTTGGTAGACCTTATGAGTACGGTTTCTTTAGCAGATGATATAGATGAAGGCTTGGGTGATTGGGCAAGAAAACATGGTGATAAAATTGATCTAGAACCAATGTATGAACAATTGAATCTAGCAAAAGAAATAAGTGTAAAAAAATACGATAACGAAGGTAATGTATTAGATGTACAGGATTTAGTATACGCAGGAAGAATTGGTGATGCTGCAGATTTAGCCGCAAGTCAAGCCGCTTTTTCTGCTCCATCTTTAGCTTTAGCAATTGCAAACCCAGTATATGGCGGGGCATTACTTGGTGCATCTACCTCTGGAAATGATTTTAGAGAAAATTTAAAAAATAGACCGGGGGCAACCGCTTCTGAATTATATGGTTCTGCCTTAATAAAAGGTGGATCAGAATGGGCAACGGAATATTTGGGTGGTAAATTTTTTAAGGGATTAGGAAAGATTAAAAACCTAAGCAAAGGCCCTAAAAAGAAAGCTATTGAAGATTTCACAAAAGGATTTTTTGGTGCAACAGCAAAAGTAATTGGGGCTGGGGCAGTTGGCTTTTTACAAGAAGGCGCGACTGAAGCTGCAAATAGTTATATTCAAGATCTAAGTGATGCTTTATTATTTGATGAGGACCCAGCTTATTTTAAAAACATATTCAATAGTTTTGTTATTGGTGGCTTTTTAGGTGGCCCTGTAAACTCAACAGGTTCTGTAATAACACAATTTAAAACTTCACAAAATAAAGACGCTTTATATGAATATATTGCACCAGCGTCTTGGAAAGAAGAAGATTTAAAAATTAATCAACAAATAGTAAATGCTAAAAATGATTTAGAAGCGGCTCCAACAAAAAGAAAAAAGAAAGTTTTTGAAAACAAAATTAAAAAGCTAGAGGCTCAGTCTATTGAGCATAAAAACAAATTAAAAAACAAACTTGATGGTTTAACTAAAACTGAGTTAATACAATACGGTGAGAATTTGGATGTAATTAGAGAATCGCAAGGTGATTTAAGATCAGATAAATACTCAAAAATACACCAAGAAGAGGTTAAAAAAGAAATTGACAAAAGATACCAGCAAAATGCTGATATAATGGAATTTAATGAAATTGATGCAGCGAATGATAGAAAAATTTCAGAAGCGCTTATAGATAGTGAAATTGTTTTTGAAAAATTAAACAAGCTTAAAGGCGTTAATAAAGAAGATTTAGATATAACTTATGTAAATGAAAGTAACTTACCAGAAGGCATGGGTAAAGCTGAGGGCATGTTTTTAGATGAATCAGGAGGTAAGGCTAAAATATTCATTAATAAAAAGGCGGTCGCTGAAGCAGAATCAACAAATGTATTGGGACATGAGTTATTACATTATGTTATGTCTAGAGCTTTTAAAGTGAATGACGCATCAATGCAGCCTTTAGTGGACTCTTTCAAAGATTATTTAAATAAAAGCGAAGAGGGGACGCAAATTTTAAAAGAAATAGAAAGTAGGATTACTCAAAATTATACTGATAAAAAAACAGGTAAACTTAAAAAAGGGGCCAATGAAGAGTATTTTACTATATTTTCAGATATAATATCTAAACAAAAAATTAATTTAGATGAAAGTAAAATTGATGGTATTAAAAGATCTCTTAAAAATACTTTTGATAATATAATTGGTAAATCAAAAATTGAATTAAACACAGGTAAAGATATAGTAGATTTTATTAGAAATTTTAATACTAATGTTAATAAGAAAAACAAGTTATTAAATTACGAAATTACTACATCAAAAGACGGTGTTGAAATAGTTGACAAAAAACAAACAATTAAAAAGAAATCGGTTAGCACAGCTTCTATGTCTAATACACTAGATAGCTACATTACTGAAGAAATTAAAACTCAAGATGACTTTAAGAAAAATAATAAAGCTGTATCGGGCGTTTATAAAGAAATTGAGGGGAATCAAATACTGGATGGGTATTTAAGTAACTTAATAGCTGCTGATAAAAACCTAGGGGGATTACCTAAAGAAATACAATCAGAAGCTCTTAGAAAAATAAGAGAAAGAATTACTGACAGAGTTTTAAAAAATTACAAACCAACAGTAGACGGAAATAAAAGAAGTTTATTTAGTTATATATATGGCTCTAGTAAAGGAAAAGGAACAGGGGGTATAGCGTATAAGTCATTATTAGATGTTAAAGAACAATATGTTAAAGAGATTAAAACTACATCGATAGAAAAACAAACTGGTGGGGAAACTACAACTATACAAGTTGTTGATACAGATAGTCAATCTATAGAAGATATGGTTGATCAAAGTTTGTTGCAGACGGAGGAATCAATACCAAAATCTAAGCTAAAAGAAAACACCTCTATAGTAACGCCAGAATTAGCACAAGAAATATTTGATGTTGTCTACGATGCGGTAGTACTAGATGAAGTTAGCATTGACGATAAAAAGTTTAGAAATTTTTTAGTAAAAACTTATGGGGCTAATCTTTATAAAAGTGTAAAAGCACAAATGAAAGATTTTGACGCGTTTTTAGATAAAGAATACTCTAGTATACTTAATCATATGCCTATTCAATTTTTTATACAAGCCGAAAAATTAGTTCCGGCTGACAAAAAAATATTTACAAAATATAATAGAAGATTAACAAAACAAGCAGACATAAGAAAAGCACGAGACGAAGGAAGAGCGTTTGTTGAAAATGAAGCTCAAGGGGTAGATTTATATGATAGACTAAGGCCTACTAAAGAACAATTTAAAGAATTTTTTAAAGTAAGAGGAAGAAAAGATGCTTTAGCTAGAGGTATAGCTGTTCAGTTAGGGTTTGATATGACGCCTTCCGCTCTTGAAATTGCTGGATTAAATATAAACGAGCAGGCTACTGTGGCTAGAAAAATTGAACGAACTGTTGGGGCTAAATTTTCAAAAAATAAAAAGAAAAAACAATTAGCTGAAGAAGTTATTTTATCACCTGGGTTTGGTAAAATTATATCTACTTTTGCATCTAAAACAGTAGACTTTAAAGAAGCTTTTGAAGAATTTATGAATAAAGCTAAAGTCCTTAAAAAAGAATTTCCAGATTTTGATCCTGTAGATTTTATGAAAAACAGAACAGGACAGGCTGCTGAATTATTTTTAGCTCAAAAATTAGAAAAAATACTACCAGGTATAAAAATTTTAAATAAACCAGATTTAGAAAAGCTAGTTGTTGGTGATACTGGAGTAGATATTGAAATAGAATACAAGGGTATAAAATTTGGCATAGAAGTTAAAACTAAGCATACTGATAGAACCGGAAGTTTTATACAAATTGATACCAGTGTTTTACCTCAAGGGCTAGCTAATAAATTAAAAAAGTTTAGTGATAGTATTAAAAATGATATTATTAAAGATTTAAAAAGAATTGGTTTTAAAGATTCTGAAATTATTGTGGGAGACACAACAATTAAATTTCCAAAATTTATTAATGGTAAAAAAGTAATTACAGATAAACAAAATAGTTTGTTTGAGGTGGTTAAGTCTAAATCTGAAATTCTTAATGATTATGGAAATTTAGTAAAAGCTTTTTACACTACTAAGGGTAAAAACAAAGGTATTCCTCTAGAATATATGGTATTTTTAGATGGAACAGCCGCTGGAGTTTGGGGAATTGGTTCAGATATTGCTAAATTTGGTGGTAAAGATTTATTTGAATCTGGTTTGCAAAGTAGAGTCACTGTTAGTTGGAAATCAACTGGAAAATCTACTGATAAATTTACAACTTTGACTAGAGTTGTTCAATTATCATTAGCGGGTAAGCCTAAAAGTAAAGGCACCGATTATAAAACTTTAAAATCAAAATTAAGTAAAAGCGATAAAAAGAAAAGTTTAGATGTTGAGTTTAATGATATTTTAGAAAATTCTACAAAAATTGAATCAAGAAAAAGATACGGCCAATCAAAAGCTGCAATAGTCGGCAAAGATAAAGGTAAATACGATATGCTTGGTATACCTCCATCCGCTCAAGATTTTGAAGGGTTAGTAAGAAAATTTGTTGGTAAAGGTAAAGAAGGGAATAAACATCTTGCTTGGATAAAAGAAAATTTATTAGATCCTTGGGCTCAAGGCAATGTGGCTATATCACAAGCTAGAGTTGTTTTAGCTGAAAAATATAACCAAATTAAAAAAATTGCTGAAATAGCACCAAAAGAATTAAAGAAAAAAATACCGGGAGAACCATATTCTGTAAGTGATGCTTTAAGAACATATGTGTGGACAAAACAAGGTTTAAAAGTTCCGGGACTATCAATAGCAGATGGGAAAACATTAAATAAATATATAGAATCAAACGAAAAATTAAAAAAGTTTGCTGATGAATTATCGGCTATTAATGTAGAGGGATACCCTGCGCCTGATAAAAATTGGCTTGTAGGAACAATATCAACAGATTTATTACAAGGATTAAATACAACTACAAGAAAACAAGCTTTATCTAAATGGCAAACAAATGCTGATGAAATATTTAATGAAGCTAATTTAAATAAACTTGAGGCAGCGTATGGTAAGGGCTATAAAATGGCTTTAGAAAACATGCTTGAGCGCATGAAATCTGGTAGCAATAGAAAATTTGGTAACGATAGATTAACATCCAGATTTGTAGATTGGCTTAACGGCTCTGTTGGGGCAATCATGTTCTTTAATATGAGATCCGCGGTGCTACAAACTATATCATCTGTTAACTTTATAAATTGGAACGATAATAATATATTTAAAGCTTCAACAGCATTTGCTAATCAGCCTCAATATTGGAAAGACGTAATGTTCATAATGAACTCAAACTATTTAGTTGAAAGAAGAAATGGTTTAAAAATAAACGTTAATGAAGCTGATATTGCTGAAATAGCAGCTGAATCTGATAATAAAGCCAAAGCTTTTGTAAACAAACTATTGAAATTAGGATTTTTACCAACACAAATTGCGGATAGTTTTGCTATTGCATCTGGTGGCGCTACATTTTATAGAAACAGGGTAAAATCTTATGTTAAAGACGGTATGCCCCAAAAAGATGCCGAGCAAAAAGCATTTTTAGATTTTAGAGAAATAGCAGAGGAATCACAACAATCAAGCAGGCCTGATAGAATTAGCCAACAGCAGGCTGGCCCATTAGGGCGTATTATATTGGCTTTTGCTAATACGCCAGCTCAATATGCTAGAATTATGCAAAGAGCTGCTAGTGATCTTAAAAACGGACGTGGTGACACGAAAAGTAATATATCAAAAATATTATATTACGGTATGATACAAAATGTTATATTCAATGCATTACAACAAGCCTTATTTGCTTTGTCTTTTGGAGATGAAGCTGAAGATGAAAAAGAAAAACAAAAATATGGAAATATTGCCAACGGTATGGCTGACTCATTATTAAGAGGTATTGGATTCCATGGTGCTGCAATTTCAACTCTAAAAAATGCAATATTAAAAGTAGCTGAAGGAAAACCAATGCAGGATTCCGCTTTAGAACTAATAAATTTATCCCCTCCAGTATCATCTAAAATAAGAAAAGTAAGATCGGCTGGTAGAACATTTGATTGGAATAAAAAAGAAATAAAAGAAAAAGGATTTGCATTAGACAATCCAGCTTATTTAGCTATTGGTCAATTAATTAGTGCAACAACAAACGTTCCGCTTGATAGAGGTATTAAAAAATTAACCAATATAAAAGATGCGCTAGATACTGAAAATGCTGATTGGATGCGAATTGCTAATATTTTAGGTTGGAGTAAATGGGAACTAGAATGGAAACAAGATAAGAGAAAAAAGAAAAAGCAAAAATCAACGAGATTTGATGCCTCTGCTTTTGAAAAAGAATACAATGAAAAATTTAAAAACAATTAATTATGCCAAAAGATGCGTGTTACTATAAAGTAAAAAGACAATACAAAGTATTCCCATCCGCATATGCGAGTGGAGCTATAGCTAAGTGCAGAAAAAACAAAGGTAAAAATAAAAAGCAATGAGCAAAAAAAGATTTAAAGATCCTAAAGCCGACGTTGTTATAGTTGCTGACGACCCAAAAGGGTACACTGTCAGAAATATGGTTAGCAGCGATACTCTTTATAAAAGAAATGGTAAAGAAATTAGCAAACTAGATTTTGAAAAATTTAACAAAGACAATGATAGTGTTTGGAATAGAATGCAAGAGGTAGGTAAAATGTTTCCTATGGAAACATCCAGTATGAAAGACGTTATGATGTCTAGTAGATTACAAAAAGATATTGCTCAAGGTTTCCATAGAGGAACTTTTACAAGTGAAACCAACGGAAAAACATTAACAAAAAGAACAATTAGATAATGGCCGTAAGAAAAACCAAAAAAGGTGCATCACTTAAACGTTGGTTCAAGGAAAAATGGGTTGACGTTAGAACAGGAAAAGCTTGTGGCCGTAAAAAAGGTGACGGCAGAGGTGTGCCGTATTGTAGACCAAGCAAAAGAGTATCTAGTAAAACACCAAAAACAGCAAGCGAAATGTCTTCATCTGAAAAAGCAAAAAAAATCAGGGAAAAGAAAAGCTTAGGACAACCAAAAGGAAAACCAAGAAGGGTCAAATCAGTTAAAAGAAAAAAATAAATGGATACTCAAGATTTAAAAGTGTTAGCATTGAACACATCAGCATTTACAGTTTCAATGACTTCGGTTGAAGATATACTTAAAATAATATTATTATTAGTTTCAATAGGCTTTACTGTTCAAAGATGGTATGAAGTACATAAAAGGAATAAAGATAGTAAGTAGTTTATTATTTTGCATTGTAATATCTGCACAAGATATTAAAATAAACGATATAAAAAATTCAATTCAAACTGGTCCTTTGGTTGGCAATAGGAACGTTGGGTTTGGTTTGAAAAACATATTAGAGGAAGTGGTTCAAGATCAAGATTATAACTTAAATGATAGAAGTGAAAATGTTTTAGATGTTGAACTAATTTATTTTGATGTGAAACGTACTCAATCAAATATTGCGTTGTATAGCAAATCATCGAGTCAAACCGAAATAATTGCTATTGCCAAATACAAAAAGAAAAAAGTAAAAGTAAAAGGCACGTCAAAAGATATAACTACATCTTTAATTTTATTAAATGAGCAAGGAAAGTTCACGCAAAACAGTGTTAGCGTTGCATTAAAAAAATTATCTGAAAACATTATTAAGAAATTAAAACTATGAAAAAATTATTGTTTTTATTATTACCATTATTCTGCTTAGCACAAGATTTAAAACTTGATCACAGTTATACAAACGCCGAAGATTTTGCGGTTGGTGATACTATAACAATAAAGTTTAATACAATACAAGTTACAGAAGATGTAGATCCTAACTTGTATATATTTGATTATGAATACAATAACAAATTGTTACAGAAGATTACTCATAGATTTAAAGTAACCGACAACTCAGCCAACACAAATGCGCAAACATCGTTAACACATTGGGACGGTTATAAGTATAAAGTTTTAAGTACTTATGATGAGGACAATCTTTCAGCTCAGTATTTACACGGTTGGTTTAACAGATCACAAGTACAAGGAGATACTAATTCATACCCTACAGATAACGATTGGTCAGTAGAAAGAATAACAATTCAAGATGGTGTAGGCATAACATATAACAATACTTTAATTGAAGTTGATTTTAAAATTAAGGATAAGATTAATACTAACTACAGCAATTATAATAATGTAACACATCTTAACTGGATGAGAGCTGAAGACAATTCAACATTAACAAAATACGATGTGGACGCAATGCAACAAAAAATAACATTGTCTGGCGTTGAAGGTGGTGATGCTGGAAGTGTTACTATAAATCTTAAAACAGAGAATGACAAACCGACACATTATAAATACGATATATTAAGTAATAATAATAGTGTAGCGAGTGGCAACTTTGATGCTAATTCTCAAGCTATTGTAACTGGTTTAGAAAACGATGTTAAATACGATATTAACATTACTGTTGATAATGAATTGGCTTCTGATTGGCTAGATGATGTAGTTACTGTAACTGATGTTTTCCTGGTATTTAAAGAAGCTATCGGCGCAGGCGCTAGCCCGGGTAGTTCAGCAAATACATTCACACACGCGCTACAATATTTACTAGGCGAAGTTAACAACAGTGGCAATGTAGACTTTGATGATTCTTATGTTATGCTTAGTCACATAATGGATGAAAATGTTAGTG
>Ga0181380_1000188_pt1 | contig 27921 bp, 30 predicted proteins | sample 3SPOviralmetaG_FD_130116 | JGI IMG/M metagenome (GOLD analysis project Ga0181380, IMG submission 130116) | Marine viral communities from the oligotrophic San Pedro Time Series (SPOT) site, San Pedro Channel, CA, USA - 3 SPOT_SRF_2009-08-19 | ecosystem: Environmental > Aquatic > Marine > Strait... | reverse complement strand
TTCAATAAATAAAAACAAAACATGGCACAATTATTAGTAGACGTAACTCCATTTAAACCGACTATAAGGGAGTCAAAAACTAGACCTGGAGTATTCGAGGTTGAAGGAGTTATGCAAAGAGCTAAAGCAGAAAACCAAAACGGTAGAGTTTACTCTAAAGATATATTAGTAAGAGAGGCTAAAAAATATATGGAAGAGTTCGTCAAAAGAGGAAATGCTTTCGGCGAATTAGATCACCCTGAGTCTCCAGTTGTGTCACTAAAGAATGCTTCTCACGTAGTTAAAGACCTATATTGGAAAGGAAATGACTTAATGGGCAAAGTTGAGTTATTAAATACTCCAGCAGGTAATATTGTAAAAGAAATAATTAAAGCTGGACATACAATCGGTATATCTTCTAGAGGTACAGGCTCAGTAAACCAAACTAATGAAGGTCATCTTGAAGTTCAAGACGATTTCGATTTAGTTTGTTGGGACTTTGTATCTAATCCTTCTACCCACGGTGCATTTATGAACCCAATAGCATTACAAGAAGGAAAAGTAAAAGTATCTAAATATTCCAACTTAGATTCAATTATTAACGATATCTTAAGAGCTTAATGAAACTTTCAACTTTAATTTTAGAGAATAATAATATTAACCTTTCTCTTACAAAAGAAGAGGTACGTAAAGTATCTGTTATGGTACTAGAGGGTTATGAAAATCTAAAATTAGAATCTACAAATAATAACCAAGAGCTTTTAGCAGAAATAACAGCTAATATTGCTTTCTATTCTTTCCTTAAAGAAGAATTTCATAAAGATAAAGACTTAAAAGAAGCTATAGAAACTGGATTTCCAGTCGTCGATGCTATGATTAGCTTTTTTGGTGGTATTAAAGACTTTCTTACTAGTACTGACTTTGGTAAATATTTAGCTAAAAAAGTAAAACAGTTTACAGATAAGTTCTTTCCTACATTAGGTAAAGATGAAAAATCTTGGCCTAATAAATTAGTAGACTTTACTAAAAAATTAGCTTCTGCTTTAGGACCTAAAGGAATAGCTTGGTTACTTGCTGCAAAAAAAGCAGGTAAAGAAGCAGGAGGTATAGCTAAATTCTTAAAGTTTAAAAAACCTTCTAAAGAACAAGTGGAAGCTGCAATGGGTGTGGCTACTAAAATTTACAAAGGGTTAATGCTTATATTAATAGGTATAGCTACCATTAAACTACTAGTATTCGTAGCACCTTTTTTTAAAGCTGCAATGGCAGCTTCTATTAAATCATCTATACTAGGAGCCGCTCAACAAGCTGGTATAAGCGGATTTTCTCTCGCAGGCTTTAACATTTTAGGATTGACTAAAAAAATACAGCATTATAAACATGCAGAACATTTAGGAGACCATAGTGAAGAAATAAACGGAGACCTTAACAACGTTGCTACCGAATTAGGTGATTTAGCTGATACTTTCTCATAATTTTTTAGGTTTTTAGAAACAGTATATATTTATATAAAATATACAGTTCCTTATACTGTATTAATTAAAAATCATTTCACATAACGATTTATAATAATCGTTCGAACTCACACAAACAATTTTTATAATGGCAAACAAAGATTTATTCAAGCAAGCTATTGCTGAAGCTAAATCTGTAAGAGAAGCCGCTATTGCTAACGCTAAAGAAGCCCTAGAAGAGACTTTAACTCCTCATCTTAAAGACATGTTAGCTGCTAAACTACAAGAAATGGACGATAAGTCTGATGAAGTAGAAGAAGTAGTAAACGAAGTCGAAGAAGAGATTGAAGAAGGATCTAAAGATAAGGACATGGATGAAGCTCCTGCAAAGGACAAAGACATGGACGAAGCTATGAAGGACGACAAAGACGAAGCAATCGAGGAAGTATCTGAAGAATTAGAAGAAGTAGAAGCTGAAGCTGAAGAAGAAGCCGAGGATGAATCAGAAGAATCTGAGGACGAAGCTGACCATTCAGAGGAAGAACATTCCGATGAAGCCGACGGAGATGATGATCTTAAAGATCTTACTGTCGACCAATTTAAAGATATGATCAGAGACATTATTGCTCAAGAGGTAGGCGGAGACGCTCCTGTTGACGATATGGACGGTGGTGATATTGAAGGAATGGGAGATGAAGAGCCTTCTATGGATGCAGAACCAGAAATGGGTGCAGAAGAAGAAGAAATCGATCTTGACGAACTTATCCGTGAATTAGAAGATATCGCCGAAGGTGATAAAGAAGACGAAATGGAAGAAGAAGTAACTGAAGAAACATCAGTTCAAGTAGAATCAGAATCAGATGGAAAAAGCTACAATATTAATAGAGTAGCTGATCTTAAAGAAACTAAATCTGAACTATCTGAAGCTTTATCAACTATTGAAACTCTTAAAAAAGAACTTAACGAAGTTAATATTTTGAATAGTAAACTTCTTTATGTAAATAAAATCTTTAAATCTACTAATTTATCTGAATCTCAAAAAGTAAACGTTATCGCAGCTTTTGATAAAGCTGAAACGGTTAAAGAAGTAAAATTAGTTTACGAAACAGTTTCTGATAATGTAGGAACTAAAAAAGAGACTACAATCAAAGAACACAAAGGATCTGCAAGCAAAGCAACAGGAACAACAGCTAAAAAGCCTGAAGTGATTGCAGAAGTATCTGATGCTGTTCGTAGAATGCAAAAATTAGCTGGAATTATTTAATCAAATTTAATAACAAACACAACCATGGAAATTAACAACCTATTAGAGAGCGCTAACGGCTACAAAAGCTTACAAGCTGACGCTGGAAGACTCGCTGAAAAATGGGGCAAATCCGGACTTCTAGAAGGACTAGATGAAAAAGGAACTGCCAACATGGCTATGATTTTGGAAAACCAAGCAAAGCAAATCGTTGCTGAAGCTAACAACACTGGTGCTTCTGGTACATCAACTGGCTTTACTGCCGGTGCTGGTGAGCAGTGGGCTGGAGTTGCTCTTCCATTAGTGAGAAAAGTATTTTCTCAAATCGTAGCTCAAGATTTCGTATCTGTACAACCAATGAGCTTGCCTTCTGGGCTAGTATTTTACTTAGACTTTAAGTACGGTACTGCTACAGGTGGACGTTCAGACGGAGATAACCTATACGGAAATGTAACTGAAGGATCAACTAAAATGGCTGCTGATACAGACGCTACTGGTGGTCTTTACGGTGCTGGACAATTCGGATACTCAGTAAACGAAAAATCATTAGCAGTATCTGCTCAAGCTACTGGTTCTGCTGCTTCTAGCTCAATTGCTTATAACGAAGAAAAACTTCCTTCAGACTACGCTACTTATGTAGTAGATATGTCATCAGTAGCATTTGATGCAGAAGCTGTAAGATCTTTTACTCTTCTATCTGCATCAGCTGATGTAACTAACTATCCTGAACTTACTTCTGTATCTGGTAACAATGTAACTTTCGTAGTTAAGAAAAGTGACATTACTGTTGCTGCTAACGGACAATTTGCTGGATCAGTAAAATATAGCCTACAGCCTACAGATAATACAAGAGGAGACTTTGAAGCTGATTCTGCTGCTGCAGTAGATACTTCGATTACTATTCCTGAAATTGACGTTCAACTACAGTCTGAAGCAGTTGTTGCTAAGACTCGTAAATTGAAAGCTCAATGGACACCAGAATTTGCTCAAGACCTTAACGCATATCACTCAATCGATGCAGAAGCTGAATTGACTTCACTACTTAGTGAGTACATTTCAATGGAAATCGATCTAGAGATTCTTGATATGTTGATCTTAGGTGCTAGAACAACTGAAAAGTGGTCAGCTGAGAATAACAAAGTATGGAACGGAACAGCATTTACTACTTCCACTTCAGACTTTTATAATACTCAAGGACAATGGTTCCAAACTCTTGGTACTAAAATCCAAAAAGTATCTAACAAGATTCACCAAAAAACGTTAAGAGGTGGTGCTAACTTTATCGTAGTATCTCCAACAGTAGCTACTATCCTAGAATCAATTCCTGGATATGCTGCTAATACAAACGGTGATTCTGACCAGTTTGCAATGGGCGTACAAAAAGTAGGTGCATTAAACAACAGATTCCAAGTATACAAGAACCCATATATGACTGAGAACATTGCGTTGTTAGGATATAGAGGATCTCAATTCTTAGAAACTGGTGCAGTTTATGCTCCATACGTACCATTAATGATGACTCCTCTAGTATACGATCCAGAAACCTTCACTCCTAGAAAAGGTTTAATGACTCGTTACGCGAAGAAGATGATCAGACCTGAATTCTACGGAAAAATCTTTATTAGCGATTTAGCTACTATCTAAGATTAAGTAGAATAATAAATAAGAGAGGCCTTAGCGGGCCTCTTTTTTTATGTGCTATTTATAAATAAACTATTCATAGATGGCTGATATTGCAATATGGGGTGGTAGTTCGACGTTTACTACTGGATCTACTCCTTTCGGATTTTACGATACAGATACTGAGTTTCAAGCAGATGCAGATAAAGTAGCTAAATTTTGTGCTTCTAGACTTGGATTTCCTTTAATGGATGTAGAATTAGATAGTGGATCTTTCTATACATGCTTTGAAGAAGCTGTTACTACATACGGAAACGAAGTATTCAAATATAAAATAAGAGAAAATTATTTAAGTTTTGAAGGTGCTCCTACAGGAAGTGTTGTTAATAATAAAGTAGTAGAACCTACCTTAAATAAAATAGTTCAAATATCTAAAAACTACGGTACAGAAGCAGGTGTAGGAGGTAATATAACTAAACATTCAGGCTCCTTACAACTATCAGCTTCAGTTCAAAATTACGATTTAAATCAATGGGCTACAGATAATAGTATCGAAGGTAAAATTGAGATACGAAAAGTATTTTATGAGGCACCACCTGCTATACAAAGATACTTTGATCCTTATGCAGGTACAGGAACTGGTATACAGTCTTTAATGGATGCTTTTGGATTCGGTTCGTTTAGTCCGGGTATTAACTTTATGTTAATGCCAGTATCTTATGATATGTCTCTTTTGCAAGCTATCGAATTTAACGATCAAGTTAGAAAGTCTACTTACTCATTTGAGATAGTAAATAATCAACTTAAAGTATTCCCTATTCCTAATAACACTGGAAGTTTATATTTTCATTACTATAAAGAAGATGATAAAAATGCATTAAGTTTTGATGATAGTATAGATAAAATTGCTAATGTTGCAGAAGTACCTTACGAAAATCCAACTTATGAATTTATTAATAGTGTAGGCCGACAATGGATTTTTAATTATACTTTAGCTCTTACAAAAGAAATACTAGCTTACATAAGGGGTAAATACACTACAGTCCCAATACCAGGTTCAGAAACTACCTTAAATCAAGCAGATTTATTAGGAGATGCTAGAACTGAAAAAGAAGCTTTGTTAACTAACTTAAGAGAAATGTTAGATGCTACTTCAAGAGGAGCACAGTTAACAGCACAAGCTCAAGAAGTAGAAGATTTACAGACTACTTTAAGAGCAGTACCAATGACAATATTTGTAGGATAATATGAAACTTATTCCTTTATTATTAGAGTTAGATTATAGAACTTTTGAAGCAATGGTCAAGGTTACTTTCGGGGAAGAAGGTAATCAAGGTTACGACGATGCTTTAAGAGCATTACCAGGAGTAACAACAGTAACAGTGGCTTCACAAGATTCAGATAGTAGTTTAGCTACTTATAAAGTAAAAATAATAAGTCAAAAAGAACCAACAGAAGCTTTTCAAGCTTTTAAAGATAACGCAACCAGCAAATACAGTAATATTGTTAGTGTAGAAGTTGGCGAACAAACAATAGAAGAAAAATAATGTTATTCGGAACCGAAAGAGATATCAATCTTCTTACTAAGATAAACAGAGAGTTACTTTCTGATATAATAGAACAGGAGATACTGTATTACAAGTTTAGCTTAGATGAAACTACAGCTAACTTATATGGCGAAGCTTTAGATAAAGTATTTCAAATACCTGTAAAATTAAGCTGTCTAATAACCAGAGGAGATCAAGTAATTACTACAGACGATATGGGACCTGATTTAAACAGAGAGTCATCATTTGCATTTTTACGTTCTGATTTAGAAACTTCAGTAGTAGTACCTGAAGTAGGAGATATAATTAATTGGCAAGAAAATTTCTATGAAGTTGATACTGTAAGAGAGAATCAATTATTTGTAGGTAGAAACAATAGTTATAATTTAACTGACTACGGTAATAAATTTGGTAAATCAGTATCTATTATAGTTGATTGTCACTTAACTAGAGCTGATAGAATAGGTATAACAGAATAATATGGCAGGAAAACCAGCAAAAAGATTCGAAGAACAAGTTACTGGATATCAGGAATCAAGACCTAATAATCCAGTTTTAACTGATAGAGCTATTCAGCGTACTGTTAGAAACGATGATACTGGTGACTTTACAGTAGGTATAAAAGATATAGATGAGTCTATAATTTTTTACTTTAATAATGTAATTAAGCCTTCTGTAATGCAAAAGGGAGTACGTAAAAATGTACCTGTTATATATGGTAACCAAGAAAGATGGAAAGCAGTACAGAAAGACGGTTATTACCGAGATAGAAACGGTAAGATACAAGCTCCTTTAATAATGTTTAGAAGAGAGACTTTAGAAAAAAATAGAAACTTAGGAAATAAATTAGGAGCAGATAATCCTCAAAATTTTTATGTATTCGAAAGAAAGTATACAAATAAAAACCATTATGACAGATTATCAGTACTTACTAATAGAACTAAGACAAAAGAATACCAAGGCATAGTAATTCCAGATTATGTTACTCTAACTTACAGCTGTGTAATATTTACAGACTACATAGAACAAAATAATAAATTAATTGAAGCTATAAATTATGCATCTGACTCTTATTGGGGAGATCCTGATAAGTTTAAGTTTAGAGCAATGATAGATAACTATACTACTACAACAGATGTAACTCAAGGAACAGACAGAGTAACCAGAACTTCTTTTACTATTACCCTTAATGGGTATATTATACCTGAATCTATTAATGCACAAATCCAAGGAAACAGAAAGTTTTATTCTAAATCACAAGTATTATTTGGTATAGAAACAGCAGGTACTTTAGAAACGTTATCCACTAGAGCTTCTACACCAGAATCTCAAGCTAAGTCCAGATTCTTTGATCAAGGGAGTTTCGGAGCATTATCAGGAGCAGGCACTGCTTCAGGAGGAGGTGGAGGAGATTTGACTCAAGAAATTAAAGATTATCTTTCATTAAATAGTACAGCAGTAGCAGCATCTATAAATACAGGTACTCATACTGCTACGTTTAGCGGTGTAACTATTACTACAGCCCCTACAGGTTTTAATTTAGGACAAGATGAATTTTTCGTATATATAAACAATACTTATATACCAAACACCCAACGAACAGTTTCTCAATCTGGTGATAACATTGTAGTAGTATTTAATACTAATGATATTGGATATACTCTAAACTCAGATGATGAAATACTGCTAGTAGGAAAATTTGAATAATTATGGCATTAATATCCTGGAAGCAAATATCAACAGATCTATTACAATACGGTAAATTAACCGGCTCATTAGAAGTATCAGGTTCTATTTCTTCAGAAGGGCATATAGTACCAAGTACTGCTGCTACTTTTGATATTGGAAGTGTAGATAAACCTTTTCGGGATTTATACCTACATACAGCTTCTTTAAAGTTTGTTAAGGCAGGAACAGTAATTGCAACGTTAGTTGGAGAAGAAGAAGGAATTAAAATTGGTAATATAAGAATTACTACATCTTCAATTGATATAGTTAAAAATGACGGAAGTGTACTTACTACTGTAGCTGAAGCTTCTTCATCAGCAGGAGATGTCACTGGAGTAAAAGTCGATCCTGCTATATTTTCTAAAACAGGTTCTTTTGTAGCTACTACAAACGATACTCAAATAACAGGTTCATTAGCGTTAAGATTCGATGGAAGTGGGGATACTTTTAAAGTTAACGTTAATGGAGAAGAGAAATTAGAAATTAATACTGAAGGGACAGTAATATATAAACCCTTAACAACAGCACCAACTTATGTATCAGGAGGATTGTTCTTTTCTTCCTCAGGAGATTTTTATGTAGGAGGGTGATATTTATTATAACAATATAACATTTAAATAAGATAAAATGGCAGAATGGAAAAAGTTACTGGTACATGGTGCGGATGTTACAGTAAATTCAATAACACTAGGGAGTACAGCCGTAACTTCTACAGCAGCTGAATTAAACCTACTTGATGGTGTAACCGGACTAGTACAAGCTGACTTTACCAAACTCGCAGCAATAGATTCTACAGCAGCAGAAATAGACGTACTCGACGGCGTTACTGGAGGTACAGCAGCAGCTTCAAAAGCAGTAGTATTAGATTCAAATAAAGATATAGGTACTATTAGAGATATTTCTGGATCAGGAGCTTTATTCTCAGGTACAGTAACAGCAAATGCTTTTGCAGGAGATGGTTCTAACTTAACAGGTGTAGCAGCAGGATCATTAGATATTGATAATTTCTCAGCATTAGGTAGTGCAGGAGTAGCACAAGGAGATCATTTCTTATTCTCTGATGCCGGAACTGAAAAGAAAATAACCTTTAGTAATTTAGAGGATAGTATATTTGGTAATGTATCAGGAGACGCTACAGTAGCAGCTGGAGGTGCATTAACAATAGCAGCTAACTCAGTAGAAGGTACAATGTTAAATACTAACTCTGCTGATACATCTACTTTAGAGTTATCATCTGATACTCTATCAGTAATAAAAGTACCAAACGACTTAACAGTAGATAATGCTACAATAGCACTTAACTCAGGTACTACTTTTAACGGATCAGCAGCAGTAACAATATCAGTTAAAGACGGAGGTATTGATGCAGATGCATTAGCTACTTCAGTAGCTGGAGCAGGTTTAGCTGGTGGTGGAGGTACTGTATTATCTGTAGGAGCAGGTTCTGGTATTACAGCAAATGCTAACGACGTAGCAGTAACAGCAGCTCAAACAGCTATAACTTCTTTAATTAATTCTTCGTTAACCAAAATAGGTACAGCTACAGATCAAGAATATGTAGATTTTAGTACTTCTAATGAAGTAAATGTAAAAATAAATGATACAGAAAGATTAAGTGTTACTGCAGCAGGAGTAGATATTACTGGTGCCGCTACCATTTCTACAAACCTTACAGTATCTGGTAACTTAACAGTAGCAGGGACTACTACAGAGGTACAAACAACTAACTTAAACGTAGAAGATAAGTTTATACTTCTAAATTCTGGATCTTCAACTGCAACAGATGAATCAGGTATTATATTTGGAGGTGCAAATGGAGCAGCAGGAGCAGGAGCAGCATTAGTATGGAACGGAGATCATAATTCAAATGATGGACGATTAGGAGTAGCAAATGCAGTAGACTCAGATGCAACTACAGCTACAGTAAACTACCATTTAGCAGGAGTATTTGCAGGTAGTACTTCAGATGCAGCAACAGCACAAGCTGATCATGTAGGTAATATAAGAGTAGAATCAAGTGAAATATACATATACGTGTAATATAGTAAATGTGGTTATATAAAATAATGGGATTAATAGATAAAGTCAAAAAAGACCGTAAAACAGATTCTGATTTAACAGTACAAGATTGTGAGTTTATACTCACTAAATTAAGATCAGCAAGCTATAAAGGAGACGAATTTGAACAATTCTATATAGTGTTTAAAAAAGTAACAGAAATTATAGAAAAACAACAATAAAATTTGGCCTTCGGGCCTTTTTTTATTATATTATTAGTACTATTTATTTAAAACCTATTATTGGCCCGTAAGGGAAGTGGGCTCTTTGAGTAACCAACCGTAAATAGAATAATATGCCAAACTGGAAAAAACTAATTGTAAGCGGCTCTGACGCTGCTTTATCAAGTCTTAATGTTACAAATGCTGTTACAGCATCAGCCTTTGCAGGTGATGGTTCTGCTTTAACAGGTATATCAGCAGGAGGATTCGGATTCTCTAACCCTATAAGTATGTCTTCCGATACCTCAGCTACAGCTGGAAATTATACTTCTATAAACGGTCCAATACAAATTAATTCAGACGTAACCTTTACTATCCCAGCAACAGCTGAAGTAAAAATAGAAACATTTTAAGATATGAGTACATTAAAAGTAAATACAATACAACCAGCTTCAGGAGCATCAGTAACCGTAACAGGGCTTAGTCTTGCAGGTACTGGAATCGTTTCAGGTTCATCCATAGCGACTTCAGAACAAGGAGCTATAGCTTTATCTACTAATGGAGTAGCAGCAACAGCATTAGATTTAGGAGTCAAAACAGACGATAGTCCTCAATTTACAGGAATAAATTTAGGTCACGCTTCAGACACAACTCTAACTAGAGCTTCATCTGGTGATGTAAATATAGAAGGTAATATAATATACCGTGCAGGTGGTACTGATGTTCCAGTTGCCGATGGAGGTACAGGAGCATCTACTTTAACTAACGGTGGGGTCTTACTTGGCTCAGGAACTGGTGCTATTACGGCTATGGCGGTACTAGGGGACGGTGAGATGATTGTAGGAGACGGAACAACTGATCCAGTTGCCGAAAGTGGAGCAACCCTAAGAACATCAATCGGTGTAGGAGCAGGAGATAGCCCAACTTTTACTAATCTTACCTTGACAGGAGATCTTTCAGTCACAGGAACAACCACAGAACTACAAGTCACAAACCTTAATGTAGAGGATAAAAATATTACAGTAGCTTCTGGATCAGCAGATTCAGCCGCAGCAGACGGTGCAGGACTTACTGTAGCCGGAGCTTCAGCTACATTTACTTATTCACATTCAGGTACTAAATGGAATATGAATAAGCCATTAGACGTTACTGGAAATATTGATTCTAACGGATTATTAACAGTAACTGGAGCAGGTACATCTCAGTTTAGTAGTCACTTACAGGCTCACTGTTTAGGTATAGGTACTTCTCCATCAACAACTACCGGTGAAATAAGAGCAGCAGGAGACATTACAGCATACTATTCTTCTGACGAAAGATTAAAAGAAAATTTTGCACCATTAGCTGGAGCATTAGATAAAGTTAAAGCAATCGGAGGATACGAATTTGATTGGAAAGAAGGTATTGAAGATGCTACTAGCAAAACAGGACATGATATCGGAGTTAAAGCACAAGAGATACAAGCACAGTATCCTGATTTAGTTCACGAAAGAGAAAATGGATATCTAGCAGTCGATTATATTAAGCTAAGTGCTGTATTAATCGAAGCAGTAAAAGAATTATCAAATAAAATAGATATTTTAGAAAGCAAAATTTAAGTGGGGCTATTATTTAATTTAGATACTGATACAGTAAAAGGTCCAACCGAAAGTCTATACTGTAGAATAGATCAGATTACTATCCAAAAAGATGCTAATAGAATTATAGTAAGCTTAGTTTACTTTAAAGATATAGAACAAAGCTCTCGTATAGATTGTATATCATATGAAGTAATAGTTTATGAAAATGGTGATACCGAAGGTAGAGAAATAAGATTACCGTCAGTTTTAAAACTAGACTTATCTGAAAAAGTAACTATTAAAGAGCCTATTTATAAACAAGAGCTAGTTAAGGAGGAAGTTCCTTATGTTAGCTTTAATGATTTAGGAGACGAGATTACAAAATACCGAGAGGTAGAAGTAGAAAAAAATATTAAGGTAGGAGAAGAAGAAAAAGAAGCAATAATCCCTGCTTATACAGCTATCCAAAAAGATATTTTTGGTTTCTGTTACGGTAAGATAAAAGAAAAGCTTTTAGAATCTTTTCCTTATTTAGAAATAAAAGAAGCATAAAATGGCAGTAGCAGAATACGGAACTACAAATATAACTTTTCAATCAACAGATACTTGGGCTAACAACGTAGACGGGAATGATAATATTTCAGTATCTGGATCTAATGGCTGGGCTAGAGACATAGCAGATGATCCAGGAGCTACAAACTTAAGTGTTAACAGTGAATTAAGAAGTAATAAACTATTCTACGGTAACGTAGTTACTAAAACTAATATTACTGCTCAAGTTACTTTACCCTATACAAGCGGTACAGTTAGTGCTGGAAGTTCTTTAGCTATAAAAAATAATTCTTTTAATGATAACACTACAGTCAGGTTAGTTGCATCTCCTACTTATCCTTATGTATTTCAAAAATGGACCTCAGATACTGGAGGGTCTACAACGATATCTACTAATGCTACTTTAGATTTAACTGCTACTGATCATACATCGGTGACTAATTTTTATTGTTGGGCTACTTCCCCAAGTAGTAATAGTGCAACTATAGGTTATCACGCTAGTACTGCATCTACTGCTTGTGGTGCATCAGGAACAACAGTATTTTGGAATGCCTCAGATGGCTCAGATTTCTCTGATGCTTATGCATTCTATACTGATGCTACTTTGACAACTACTGTGAGTGCGGGTAAATACTCTAACGGTACAGAAGTAATGACAGTAGATTCTAGCGGAGTCATAACTAGCGGTACTCTCTGTTAATAAAAATAAGTCTTAATGGTAAATGTTATATGGATATTAGAAAATATCAAAAAACACTCTAGCTTTTATACTGAACTAAAAGTATCTTTACTATTAGGATCTGTAATACAGTGGAAAAAGCATAACTCTAATACAAGTACTACCCTATACTGTGATAAGAGTACTTATTCATTTTTATCAGACATAAATGCTATAGAATTATGGGATAATGTATATAGATGTACATTCGATGAAAGTATTAATAAAGATATCTTCTGGGCTAGTTCTAAATTAAACATACTTTCTAGTATAAAAACCCCTTCAGTAGTATTAGATCATGATTTCTTAGTATATAAAAGTTTTGAACCGTATCTAAAAGATAAAGTTATAGTAGGACACGAAGAAAATGGGGAAAACTACTATCCTCATGCTTTAGATGAATATGTAAGAAGAACAAACCATATATTGAACCGACCTAACCATAAATCAGTTAATTGCTGTTTTAATTACTACCCTAATCCTGCATTCGCTAGATCTTATGCTAATACTTCATTAAAACTAATGGAAGAATTAACTAAGTTAAATGCTCCTAACTCTAAGTATTTAGTTTATGCTGAACAATTGTTACTAAAACATCTTTTAGACCTGCATAATATAGAATATATACCCTTAACCACTGATATATGGCATAGTAGCGACAGAAAATGGTTAAAAGGTACTAAAGGTTTAATAGATAGTAAAGAATCTAACCTATATTTCAGACATTATTGGATGGAAAAGAATAAAATATTAGATTCTTCGGAAGGATTTAACTATATTAATGAAATAAATACCTTAAGAAGGATAATTTCTAATTATAGTAAAGTAAACATGCAATCTTTAAGTAAACTACATAAAAGGTAATGGGTATACTAGATAAAAGGTACATAAAAGAAAATATTACTAACAATAAAGATAAACCTGTTACATATAGATGGACTCATGGTGCGACAGACGACGATTTAGGTGACGGTTTACTAATCTACTCTATTATACAGTATATGAGAGCTAAAGTATGTGTATGTTTAGGCTCTGGAGGAGGATTTATACCAAGGATAATGACTAGAGCAAGACAAGACTTACATGAAGCTGGTATATTTGAAGGAGATAACGGTATGAGCTGGGGAGACATAGGAGTCACCTTTATAGTTGACGCAGCTAATGAAATAGGCGGTGAAGTAGATTGGTTAAATAAAGATTCTTTCTTTAGAGAGACCTTTTGTCCGCGTATCATAAACGATACTACTGAAAAAGCTTATTATAACTTCTTTGTTAAAGAAGATATTAAGGTAGATTACTTACATATCGATGCTGGACATTCTTATAAAGACGTAAAACAAGATTTTGAACTATATAGTAAGTTATTATCACCAAAAGGTATAGTATCTATTCACGATACTGATAAATCTTACTCAAAAGACTACATAGTCACTAAAGATATAAAAGATCAAGACCATTTTCATGAATTTACTGATGGCCCAGCGAAGTTTATGAAGGAATTATTAAAAGATCCTAAATGGAACGTATTAAATTTGTTTAATAACGGTATTTTAAAAACAAAACCTAGTTCTACTGGGTTAACTATAGTACAACATGCTTAATTTAGTTACAGTAGTAGGTGAGAATACACATATCTTACCTCATATGTTAAAACATTACGAAAATATAGTAGATAAAGTATATATCGCAGTCTACAAGCAATCAGATAATGATACTATAATACAGGAAATAGAGGAGTTAGGTATTGAACCCTACATGGTATTTACAGAAAATAAATACAACTGGAGAAGAGTAACAGAAATTTATAATTCTATTAAAATAACCAAACCGGACGATTGGTGGATAGTATCTGACGACGATGAACTACAGGTATACCCAGACAATGTAGATAACATTATAAAACACTGTGATAAACGTGGTTATTCCTTTGTTACCGGTGGGTTTATAGATCGCATAGGTAAAGATGGTATATTTCCTAAAGTAGATAGAGAGACAGATATACATAAAGCATTCCCACTAGCTGGTTTCTTTCGATATCCAATGTCAGGTGCCTGTCCTAATAAGGTTACTTTAATGAAAGGTAATATAGATGTTACTTCAGGTCAACATTATGTAGATCTAGGTAATAATAGGACAAGCTGGGGTAAAGAACATCCACTTCGAATGCCTGTAGAAGAGTGTTTTACTCAAGTACATCATTTTAAGTGGGATTCTACATGTATAGAAAGATTAAAAAAGGTAGCTGATGTTAAAAAAGAGTATTCTTATTCAAAAGAATATGATACTATGTACAATGCTATTAAGAACTCAGGTTGGAAAATAGATATCAATAACCCAGAGTTTTTAGTTGAAGAATTAAAGGAATTATCGTATATTAACTATAACGATTATAGCAACTGGAACAAATTAAGAGATAAAATAGTTACAATATGAGTTCAAAATTAGACTTAGAAAAGCAACTTTTAGAGGAACGTAAGGTAAAAGCACTAGAAAAAATAGGTAGAAGCCTAGATGCTTTCGTATTATGGTTTGAAGAAATAGATAAAGAAGAGTGGAGTGAAAGAACTCAGCATTATTTAGCTGAATTTTTAAAACGTACACCTGAAATAGGTAAAGATATAGAAGACCCAGAAGAAGATGCATAAATTAGGCGTAATAGTACCTTATAGAAATCGTCCTAATCAGCTTAAGCATTTTTTAAACCATATAAGACGCTATCTTGAAGATAGAGATATAATTTTTGAAATAATTATAGTAGAACAGACCGAAAAAAATAATTTTAATAGAGGTAAACTACTAAATATAGGTTTTTTAAAAGCAGAAGAGTTAAAATGTAATTATGTAGTATTTCATGACATTGATATGTTACCTATCGATGCTGATTATTCTTATACTTCTAAACCTACTCATTTAATTACTGAACTAGACTTACCCGAAGGTGTATCAAGAACACTTTTTGATGAATATTTTGGAGGAGTTACCATATTTCCTTCTAATATATTCAGACAAATAAACGGATATTCAAATAAATATTTTGGTTGGGGGTTTGAAGATGACGATTTACTTTTAAGATGCTTAGAAAATCATATAGAACTGGATGGTAAACAACTAATACAGAAAGGAAGGGAGGCTATCGCATTAGAGTTTAATGGAAAGGATAGTTTTGTAGCTATTCCCAATAAACTTTCTATTTTAAGAAACTTTTCTATATTCGTTTCTTTTGGATATGATGAAATTATGTTTACTAACGAAGTAGTTACTGATGAAAACTCAATTTTTAGTATACCTGGTTATGATACTACCCTAACAGTTAATTCATTTTTTGATTTGACTTTTCAATTCTGGAAATATAATTTAAATTCTATATCTATACCTTCGAAAGGATTACAATCAGGTAGATATAATGCAATTATAACAGTAGATACTAAAGGAGCAAACCACAATTCCAGTGATTATATACCTCCTGTAGTAAAGTTATATATTAATGGACAAAAAGTAGGCGAAAATACCTTTGATAAACTCTTAAATATAAGAAAACAGAAATACATTTACCTTGGAGTAGGTGATCCTGAAAGAGAAATGAAAAAAAATTGGTTTAAAGGTACTATCGATACTTTTGCTACTTATTCTGAAGCATTATCTGATAAAGAATGTAGTAAAATAAGTAATAATCTTACTAATAGTTTATTTAATTTTAAATCTAATGACTATCTTACTTCTTATTACGATATGAAGTTTGTAGACGGTACAGAATTGTTAGATTTAAAAGGAGAAAACAACGGAAGAGTATTTAACTGTGAACAAAAACAAGTTCAGGTAAGTACCAATATAACTAAACCTATTCCTTATAGAAAAAAGGGTAAATTTAAAGTTCTTCCTCATGAAGAGTCAGGATATAAAGACGGATACTGGGTTAGCTGGACTAGTAGAAAAAATCAATTACGATATTTAGACAGATATTATACTTTAAAGTCCGAATATCAAAAAAACGGTATTACTTCTTGTAGATATGCTGAAGAAGAGTATTTCAATAAAGGTTATCATCATTTAATTGTCAGAATATGAGTCATAAGTTAGGAGTTTGCGTACCCTATAGAAATAGAGAATTACATCTTAATGAATTTATCCCAAAAGTAGGAAAATTCTTAAAAGAAGCAGGAATAGACTTTCAAATGTACTTTGCCCATCAAGTAGATGATAAACTCTTTAATAGAGGTGCTATGAAAAATATAGCAGCTAAGCATGCCTTTGAAGAAGGATGTGATTACATAGTTTGGCATGATATAGACATGATACCGGAAGATAATTCATGCGATTATTCTTACCCAGAAGAAAATCCACAACATATAGCAGTAAGGATATCTCAATCAGAGTATAAACTTAAATACTTTGAATATTTTGGTGGAGCAGTGATATTTTCAAAAGAACAAGTAGAAAAAACTAATGGATACTCTAATAACTATTGGGACTGGGGTATGGAAGATGATGATTTATTTTGGAGATGTTATTTAGAAGGTATGCTCGACGTTACCACTACAAGTATGGATACGTTCTCTAGTCATTTATACTTTAATGGTGAAGATTCTAAGATAATAGTCCCTAAAGAAACTTTACCTAAAGGATTTTTTCAAAGAGAATTTGAAATATCTATTTTAGCTAAAGCAGAGCATCAAGAGCATAAAGCTCCTATACATTTAATAGGTGATAATGAAGCTAAATTTTATGAATATCCTATTTTTAGGATACCAGGGGAAGATTTCGGCTTATCTTTTAATAATTCAAGAGCATTTACTCTTCAATTTTTTAATACTTTTCACCAACATAACTACATGTGGATAAAAAGATATGATAACTTATGGACTTGGATTACAGCTAAGTTTAATCCACGTGAAAGGAAAGTTAATTACTTTCTAAATGGAGTAGAAGCAGATGCTGAGTTAGGACACGGTACTGAATCTCCATTAATATACAACGGTAGGTTAAGTAGTAAGTACAAAAATGGTGACATATACTTAGGATACACTCCTTCTTTTGGAGAAAACTACCCAGGAAAGAGATTTAAAGGAGGAATAGGTGAAGTTATAATAAAAGGCCAAGGGGAAACTATTTGGAAGCTCACTGAAAGTAAAAATGACTATAGAGAAAATATTATTAACGTTAAAGAAGATATGGTAGTATATAATGCTATCATTCCTCACCGTAGAGATGGTAAATTTAGATGTCTACCTCATAAAGATGAAGGTTTAGTTAACGGTAAATGGGCAAAAGGACCTACAACAGCTAAAAATGAACGTAGATATGTATTAGAAATGCAACAAGGTAAGTCTAATTATAAAAATGAAGGTATAAATACCTTAAAATATGATTTAGTTAGTGAAGAAAAGCTAACTCCTTGGGCAAAAATGCTTAATGTAAAGTTATGACCAATCTAGAAGTAAAGAATAAATTAGATTCAGTTGGAAAAGGGTTCTGTTTAGCTAAATGGACCCAAGTTACTATGCATCTTGGTACCGGTATGACTCATTCCTGTCACCATCCTTCTCCTCATAAAATTCCATTAGAAGAATTAAAGAGTAATCCTACTGCTTTACATAATACTAAGCATAAAAAAATGAAACGCAGACAGATGATGAATAATAGAAAACCATCTGAATGTAATTACTGCTGGAATGTAGAAGATAATTCTACTTCTTATTCAGATAGAGTTTTTAAATCATCTGAACCTTGGTCAATATCACAATTCGATAATATAGTTAATTCAGACTGGGAAGATAACTTTAATCCTAAATATGTAGAAGTATCTTTTTCAAATACTTGTAATTTTGCTTGTGCTTATTGTGGTCCTCAGTATTCATCTAAATGGGTAGAAGAAATAGAGAATCATGGAGGGTATAAACAAGTAAATAATTATAACGATATAGAATTTTTAAAGAAAAAAAATGAATTTCCTTATAAACATTCAGAACACAATCCTTATATAGAAGCTTTTTGGAAATGGTGGCCAGATATGTTTAAAGATCTTCATACTTTCAGAATTACTGGCGGCGAACCTTTATTATCTAAAGATACTTTTAAAGTATTAGAATATATACAAGAAAATCATAAAGAGAATAGTAATATATCTTTAGCAATCAATACAAATTTAGGAGTACCAGATAAACTTATTGATAGATTTATAGAGATAGCAACAGACTTATGTAATAATAATAAAGTAAGAGAGTTAATAGTATTTACTTCTATTGAGGGAGACGAAAAACAAGCTGAATATGTAAGATATGGATTACAAGCTGATAAATTTTGGTCTAATGTAAATAAAATACTTACTAAATTACCAAAAGTAACTATAAATGTTATGGCTACTTTTAACGCACTATCGGTTTTTACTTATGATAAAGTTATTGATAGGGTTTTTAAATTGAAAAAGAAATATGCCAACGGCAAAAGATACTGGGTATCAGCTATACAGTTGGATACATCTTACTTAAGGTGGCCTTCTTTTATGTCTGTGAGAATATTAGATAAAGAACATAAAGAGTTAATACTAAAATCTGCTGAGAAAGCTTTATACTACGGTATAAAAGAATTTACTCATAATAACTATGGATTTTCAAACGTAGAAATACAGAAAATTAAACGAACATATGATTATGCAATAGGTAATAGTGTAATTTATGATCAAGAAAAAAGTAGGAAAGAGTTTTTTAAATTTGTTGAGGAGTATGATAAGAGAAGAGGTACTAGTTTTTCTGATACATTTCCCCAGTTAACTAATATGTATGCTGAAAATAAATAAAGGAGAACCTTGGTTATTTTGGCCTAGCAGTATTTGTGATACTTTTCCTTCTAATCCTTCTAATCTCTTATTAACCGGAGAACATTCGTTTGAGTTTTCTTTTGATTTTATATTAAGGGATAATTCTAGACTCCAAAAAACTATATTTACTTTAGTTCCTAGGTATACAGGTTTAGATTTATACCCAGAAGAAACTGTTATCACAATAACTTATGAAGATAAACCAAGGTATTATAGATTACCTTTTCCTATACCTGTTGATAAACATACAGTAGTAAAGTTTGATCATAAACCTAAACTTTATTTTAAAATATTTATTAATAACGAAGTTGTAGTAAACGAATCTATGGAAAATAAAGTATTTGGTATTAATGAATCCCCACATATAATAATTGGAGCAGGTAACTTTCCAAAAAATAATTTTAACTTAAATTATACTGACTTTGATCTTCTTAGATTTACTTTATCTCAGGATGGAAAGATTTTAAGTGATCATTTTTTTGAGGAAAGAATATTCGATAAGTATGTAGACACAACAGGTAATTTAAATTTTGTACATAAGATATAATGGGTATATACGCTAAAAAAGATGATGAAACTCATCAAGAGTACAGAGACAGGGTTGTAGATAAATTATCTCCTTCATTCTGCGGTGCTAAATGGTATAATGCTACTATTTGGTTAGGTAATGGGCAGACAACATCTTGTCATCACCCTCCTGCACATAAGATACCCTTAGATGAATTAAAATTTAGCTATAAAGCACTGCATAACACAAAGTATAAGAAAGCTGTACGTAAGCAGATGATGGAAGGTATTAGACCTAAAGAATGTGAATACTGCTGGAAAATAGAAGATCTAGGAAAAGATAAAATCTCAGATAGAGTATATAAATCAGTTATATATACGGATGAAGAATTAAAAGATGCTAAAGAAACCATGGGTTATACAGAAGATGTTGACCTTAAGACTTTAGAAATTGCTTTCGATGCTAATTGTAATTTTGCTTGTTCATACTGTAACTCTTCTTTTAGTACTACTTGGCAAAAAGATATAAAGCAAAACGGGCCTTATCAAAATTTAGTATCTGATGGAGCAGGAGCATTCCAACATGACGGTTCTCATGCTATGCCTTTTGGAAGAAAAAATGAAGGCAATCCTTATGTAGAAGCATTTTGGAAATGGTGGGAAGCAGAACTTCAATATAGTTTAAGAGAATTAAGGGTAACCGGAGGAGAACCTACTATGTCTCCTGACTTCTGGAAATTAATGGATTGGTGGAAAGATAATCCTAACTGTAAAGTTCCATTCGCAGTCAATTCAAATTTAGGTCAAAAGAAAAAATTACTAGATGCATTAATAGATGCTTCACATAATATTAAAAAATTTAGTATTTATAGTTCTTGCGAAGCTGTTGGTTTACAAGCTGAATATATTAGACATGGTTTAGAGTGGAATATATGGTTAAAAAATATGTACAGGATTAATAAAGAAGCTAATTTAGAATCAGTAAATGTAATGATGACTATAAACAGTTTGTGTTTATTTTCTATTACTGAATTTATGGATGAAATGATGCAATTAAAAAAAGTATTCGGACCCCATGCAGCAGTAATGTCTTTTAATATTTTACGCTTTCCTTCTTTTCAGTCTATAGTTACTCTCCCTACTAATATAAGATTAGAACGAGCTGCTGTTATAGAAAAGTGGGTAAACGATCACTGGAATGAAGGCTCTAATGGATTTCTCGATATAGAAAGAGATGGACTATTAAGGTTAATAGAATACATTAGAAAAGTTGATACTGGTCATGAATTTACATCTTCATTAGAAACTAGAGAAAGAGATTTTAAATCTTTTTATCAACAGTATGATAAAAGAAGAGGAAAAGACTTTCTAAAAGCATTCCCTGAATTAAGAGCATGGTATGAAAGTATACCAGATACTAATTTAACTCCTCTTATTAAAGCTATAGATGGAGATGATGCTAAGTCTAATAAATACGTTACTGGGGTTTTACAGCAAGCTAAAGATGAAGGATGGGTACTTAATCCACAGTGGACCAACCCAGGATCAAAAGGCTATATAGAACCAGACGAACAACAACAAGATGATATGATAGACTTAGTTGCAGACCTTCAAAAAGGGCGTAAAAAGGTCTCAGAGGTTAACAAAGGGAAAACTGCCATATGAAAGTAAAACCAAAAGATGGAAATAAAACTTTCTGTATGGCTCCATTTACCCATACCTATCTTTCACCACAAAGTGAAAGAAGGATGTGTTGTGCTTCTAGAGAAAAAGCAGAATGGGCTACCCAGTACTTAGACTCTGAAAATGCAGATCAAAATTCTCAATATAATCCTGGCACATTAAAAGATCACTGGAACTCAGATTATATGAAAGGTATACGAAAAGACCTTTTGGCAGGTAATGAAATACCTCAATGTCAGGTGTGTAACGGTAAACTCCTTAACATATCTATTTACCGTGATTACTTTAATAAAACGTTATTTCCTAATAAGATAGAAGAAGCTTTTGAAAAAACAGATGAAACAGGCTATACTAAAATGGTACCTATTTCATTTGATTATAGAGTTAGAAACCTATGTAACTTTAAGTGTAGGATGTGCGGGGACCAGCTCTCTTCTTCATGGGAATCTGAAAGAAGACAAATGGGAGACTACGATAGTGATGGCAATACCGACTTTTGGGCTCAAAAGAAAAACAAACCAGCAATCGAAAACTTTCAACGTGATGTAGCAGAAGCTGAATTATGGGAAGCAGTAAAGAACGGCACTATTGAAGAGATATACTGGGTTGGTGGAGAACCTCTTATGTGGGAAATACATTGGGAAATTATGCAATATTTAATTGACAATGACCTAGCTAAAAACGTATGGATTCGATACAATACAAACTTTAGTCGAACTACTTACAAACATTGGGATTTAAAAGATATGTTACCTCATTTTAAGACAGTACAGATATGTGCCTCAATTGATGGAACAGGAGATATAGTTGAATATGTTAGACATGGAATTAAATGGAAAAGTTGGATTAAAAACTTTAAAGATTATATTTTCCTAAACAAACAATATGGTGATTACGGAATAGCATTTGATCTTACAATTACTACACCAGGCCTTTTCAGCCTTAAAGAACTATTTGACTTAGCTGTAGAATTAGATGTAAATACTTTAATTAAAACTACATTTGCTTTTGATAGCACTATAATGATGTGCCCTCAGGTACTACCTAGAGTTCTATATAATGAAGTCTTAGATGACATAATAGACTATATAAAACCTAAATTAATAGGAAATGAGAAACACTCTAATTGGATTGAATGTTTAGAAGATTTAAAAAACCGTCCAACCTTCCAAGAACAGTACCCCAACTGGGAAGAGGGCCTAAAAAAGGGAAAAGCCAACCTACATAGAGTAGATAAGTGGAGAAAAAATGAAAATGTATTGAACGAAATATATTTAAAACATAATAAAAAAGTATACAAATGGTGGAACAACAAACAGATAATATAAAAGATAGTTTCTGTGTTCTTCCATGGATACACTTAGCTACTCACCCTATCGGGACAGTTACCCCTTGCTGTGTGACAGAAATGAAAAACAGCATGTCCACAGCTACTACAGAGGAGAGTGATAAAGAACATTTATTTCTTTCTAAAGATAGCTTAGAATCTATAACTAACTCTAAAAGATTTAAAGCAGTACGTAAAGATATGATGAACGGAGTAAAACCGCTAGTATGTCAAAAATGTTTTAAGTATGAAGACCAAGGTGTAGGATCTAAAAGGCAAGAAGCTAACACATTATATGCAAAACATATCAAAGACTGTCTCCCTAACACAAACCCAGATGGAAGTTTAATAAAAGTTAATTACAAATACGTTGAATTAAGATTAGGTACCGTATGCAATTTAAAGTGTACTACTTGTAATCCATTCTCATCTAACAGGTGGCATCAAGACCTACCTGGTCTAAAAGGAACAGAGTTCGAAAATGATTATTATAAAGTAGACATAAAAACTGAATGGTATAGGGACTATAAGTTCTATGATGAACTTTATTCTAAATGTGACAACTTGCAGGAAATCTGGATTAATGGTGGAGAACCAACTTTAATTAAAGAGCACGGTTATTTTTTAGAGAAATTTATTGAAGATGGGTCTTCTAAGGATATTGATCTACACTACAGTTTAAATTGCACTCAGTTCCCTGATAAGTTTATTGAAATTTGGAAAAACTTTAAAAATATTAGAATTCACTTATCTATAGATGATATCGAAGAAAGAAACTACTATGTTCGTTTCCCCTCAGATTGGAATCAAATAATGAAGTCCTTAAATAAGATATTAAAGTATCGAGATATATTTACTTTAGAATTATGTCAAACAGTAAGCTGTTTAAATGTTTTTAATATAGATAATTTTAAAAAGTTTGCTGACGATAGTAATCTATTTATTGCCCATAATTATGTTCATTACCCTGATCATATGCATGTTAGTTTAATACCTGATGAAATGAAAGCTAAAATTTTAAGTAATATAAAGTATTTAGAAGAACATGAAATACATAAACTTAAAGTTGAATTAGATAGAAAACCAAATTTTAGAGATGCAGATAGATTCTATTCATTTATAAGAATTATGGATAGAACAAGGAACGTAAAAATTTACGATTATTTACCCGAATGGGAACCATATAAAGATAAATTTAAAATTAAAGTTATATGAAAAGTTTATGTGCCATTCCCTGGGTAGGCTTTTCTAACGACCCGGACGGTTCAATTCGTCCTTGTTGTATTTCAAAAGAACAAGTTACCAAACCTGATGGAAGCAATTATTATACTCAATTAGATAACATTAAAGATATATTTCATAGTGACTATATGAATAATCTTAGAGAAGAATTTACTCAAGGCAAAAAGCCTAAAAATTGTGAAGTATGCTGGAAAGATGAAGAAAATGGGTATACTTCTAAGAGAGAAAATTATAATAAAATTATTAAAGACCACTTAGGAGAATGGGCAACCCCCGAAAATTTAGAGAAAAAACCTTTATCTGAATATCCAATCGATTTTCAAGTTATACTAACTAATGCCTGTAATTTAAAGTGTAGGAGCTGTGGTAGTTCCCACAGTACTGAATGGTATAAAGAACTAAAAACCATGCCTTCGTCGGACATAAGCGGCATTAGTAATCACCTTTACGAATTACCACACGGACAGGCTGGAGGAACAAAGAGTGAATTTATAACTTCAATGGAAGAATGGTTACCCTATGCTAAAAGAATAGAAATTGTTGGAGGAGAACCTTTTTACACTAAAAACTGGGAAAATGCTTGGGAATTAATGATTAAAAAAGGATTCGCAAAAGATATAACTTTAAATATGTCTACTAATGGTACTTTATGTAACGAGGCACTATTAAGAAGAATTGCAGATAACTTTAAACAGGTAGGGATAGGTTTAAGTATAGATGGATTTGGAACTACATTTGAGTATTTGAGAAAAAATGCTGAATGGGAAAAAGTGAAGTTAAACATTTTTAACTTTTATTCACTGTATAAAGAGTACATACACTTAGATAAACTATTTTTTAACTACACGTACACCTTATCTTGGATAAATGCTTACGAATTGCCTGAGTTTGACGATTGGATTAAAAAACATACACCGGAATTCTCACTATGGATAAATGTAATACACAACGCTTCCCATATGTGCCTATATACTCTCCCAGTTGAAACAAAAGATAGAATAAAAAGTAAATGGGATAAACACGACTGGGGATCCAACCAAACAGATATTGACGGCTTGATTAAGTTCATGTATAGCACTCAGCCAAAAGAAAAAGAGTTAAAGATAGAATATAATAAGTTTACTATTTTAGATAGGTATAGAAAAGAATCTACATTTGATATAGTAGGAAAAAATTACCCTGAATTAAAAAAGTATGTCTAGACCTACAATATTTTTAAGAGACCCCTGGGATGACGTGAAGAATAAAGATTCTGGTTGGGGAAACCGATTGTTTACCTGGCTGGCAGCTTGTATACTAAATAAAAGTATGGGTAACAACCATATAATAAAAGTACTACCTGAAGAGTTTCCCGAACTTACTTTAATAGATTTTCCAAATACTGAATATACTACTCTATATGAAATAAATAAAAAAACTACTCCTATTGTAGATATAGAAGTTGAAGAATGGATAAAAAATGATAAAATAAAATTAAATAATCAACTATCGTACACTAATGCTTTTAATTACGGAAATACTCTAGATCTGGTTCTAGCTTTTTTTGATCCAAAAACAGATACTTTTAGTTCTGTGAAAATAAAAAATAAAATTATTCACGAAAAAATAAAAGCCACAGTACAGGGCCGTACTGGTATTCATATAAGAAGAGGAAACGGGGTATATTTAGACCATTATGATAAATTATCCATACCTAAACCTTACATGAGGTACTATAAACTATGTACTAAATGTGATAAAAACTACCCTTTTATAAGAGATCAAATTTATTTTGATATAATAGATGACCTAATTAAAAAAGATAAAAATGCAAAGTTTTTTATAGGAATAGATGTTGATGAGAATGCTATCGAATACTACAGAACTAAATACCCCGGTAGGATAAAAACCTGCAAAGATATTGTTAAAGAAAATAAAAAAATACTTAACGACGCAAAATTTCTAGATCCTAGACTACAGTTAAAAGATATGGGGTATGACTTAATAGATTTTTTTAGTTTGAGCTATACTGAAACAATAATTCATAGCCCACCATCTTCTTGGAGCTATATGGCTAGATATATCGGTGGACACCCTCTAACTTTTGCGAAAAGTGAAATGAATTTAGGAAGAGTACATAATGAATATAATAAATTAAATTACGCAAATCATAATAAAAATGAATATAAATTGCAGTTCATTTCAAGGGATAACATTATTTGAAAATAAAGTTGCAGAATGGTTTAATGCACCGTATGGAGTAGCAGTAGACTGTTGTACTCATGGACTAGAATTATGCCTTAGGTTATTAAATACTAAAGAAATAATAGTACCTAAACATACCTACCTGTCCATACCTATGCTGTCAGATAAATTAGACATAAAAAGAGTATGGACGTCACAAGAATGGAGTAAATACTACTACATCACAGACAACATAATAGATGCAGCCGTCCTTTGGGAGCAGAATAGCTATATATCTGGAACTTTTATGGTACTTTCGTTTCAATTCAAAAAGCATTTAAACTTAGGTAGAGGAGGAATGATATTAACAGATAATAAAGAAGCAGCTGAACAACTACGTAAAATGACATATGATGGTAGAACGTTTGACAAACCTTGGGCTGAACAAGATATAGAGACTATAGGATACCATTACTATATGACTCCGGAAACAGCTGAAATAGGAGTAAGTAAATTGCAAGACGCTATAAGTAGAAAACCTAAAATAAGGTCCTATAAAGACTACCCAGAATTAACTAAAATGAAAATATTCAATGAGTAAAATTATATCGTTTGGGGACAGTTGGACCTATGGAGATGAATTAAAAAGTCCTGTAAAGGAATGCTATACTAAATTATTAAGTGAAAAAGCAAAAGGACCTTACAGTAACTTTGGCAAAAAAGGCAATTCCTTTTCAGTTATATGTAGTCAAGTACTTACATATGATATAAGTAAGGATGACTTTGTATTAGTATGTATACCACCGGATATTAGATTTATAGGTGAAACAGAAGATGGAGTATTTATATCTTTATTTTCTTCAACATCAAAACACCCTGATAAATTTATACAAAAACAGTTTGATTACTATACTGAAGTAATAGTTGAACATAAAAATTGGCATCCTTATTTTCAACTTTTAAATTTATTTTGTATACAAGAATATTTAACTAAAATAGGAGTTAGTTTTTTATTCTTCACTAATTACGGTAGTATAGATAATAACTTTAAATTTAACGGCAAGATAGATAAATCCAACTTTTTGATAGATACTAGTTTAACTACATTTTTAGGAGGATATGATTTAGGTATAGTACCTAGCAGCCTTAACGTTGACGGTCTAGAGACAAGTTGCTTTGTAGGTGAATACTTTGAAGGTAATGTTACTCACCCTAACGTAAAAGGTCATGAAAAAATATCAAATTTAATTTATAATAATAGCAAATTTCAACAATGGTTAGTATACAGAACGAATACAGTACTTTAAAAGAGGTAATAGTCGGAAGAGTAGATAATGCAAACCAACCTCATCACGGTTTTGATCTTCATGCAATTAATTATGCAGACAAAGACACTATTCCTTCCTCAGAAAGAGGTTTATTTGATCCTCAAGTATATGAAGAGTCTATTGAAGACCTAGATTTATTAGCAGAAGCTCTAAAAGACTTTGGAGCTATAGTACATAGACCAAATATATTAGATACTAAAAAAACTGTCTCTAACGGTTATTGGAAAACAGATCAATA
>Ga0181380_1000186_pt1 | contig 28052 bp, 17 predicted proteins | sample 3SPOviralmetaG_FD_130116 | JGI IMG/M metagenome (GOLD analysis project Ga0181380, IMG submission 130116) | Marine viral communities from the oligotrophic San Pedro Time Series (SPOT) site, San Pedro Channel, CA, USA - 3 SPOT_SRF_2009-08-19 | ecosystem: Environmental > Aquatic > Marine > Strait... | reverse complement strand
GAAAGAGAGAAGGAATACTTCATTATCTGGACGTACAGTATTACCTGAAAACTCTCTAGTATATTGATCACCGCGCGAATAGGTACCTTCATACTGTGCAGAGTATTGCCGAGCATAAACATCAAAATCAGAAGCAAATTGCGGACCTGTAACGGATCTATCATAATTTGCTTTAAACACTCTAGAATATTGCTGAGCATACAACTTATAATATTCACCTGTATATGCTCTCACATAACCAGCAATAAAGTTATCTAATGTTACTTTTGCATAGAGCTCACCATCATACTTTGGGCCAGTTATCTGTCTTGCAAACTGCCCTCTACTATATTGACCCTCAAACGTAATACCTCTATCATAGGAAGGTCCTGGTGTTATTCTTGTATATTGTTGTCCGCGGGAATACCATTCACTAGTGTACTGGGGAGTGCCTTGATCACGCTGGAATGCGCCTCGCTTATAGTTGCCTGAATATATTCTAGTATACTGGCCTTCATATGTACCAGAATATATTCTCGTATATACATTACCTCGACCATAAGCAGGACCATCGGCATAGTTAGTTACTTCTCCTCTTAAGTATTGAGCAGAATAAATTCTAGTGTATTGTTGAGAATAAGTCGGTCCAGCTTGCCGAGTATAAGTTGGAAAGTAGTTAGCAGTTCTGGTGAATAAGCTCCTGTATGTATTACGTGAGTAAACTAAATATGGAGTAACTACAGGTGTAACTGAATAACCAGATCCTAGTATTCCACCACCGGGAACTGGTTCTCGGTTATATCGAAAACCTCTGTCGAATCCTCGGGCATATGCATTATAGGGTAATTCCGATTGTTGATAAAGAGTACCGGAATTACCATATTCTCCACCATACACCCCGGTTCTATAAAATGTACCTCGGGCATATTGAATAATCCTAGCATAATTTGTACGATACTGAGGCCCAGTAGTTGCTCTGCTGTATCCAGGGTTTTCTGTTAATGAGAATACTCTAGTAAACTTACGCTCATAAGACGGGCCGACTGCATTTCTAGTAAAATTGCCTCGTATATAATTAGGTCCAACTGTGTTACGCTGATACAGTCCAATATACCCTCGTTCATATTGTGAACGAAAAGCTCTTGTATATTGAGCAGAAAAATTTCTTTGATATGATCTACTAAAGTTACCTCTTACAAAGTATCTTGTATATTGGGCTGAATATATTCTAGTAAACTGCCGCTGAAATGTCTGCACTGAGTAGGTATTACGCACTCTATAATATGTTGGACCAGTTAACAGTCTTGTAAAACTAGCGCGTTGAAATACTCTAGAAAATTGTAGCAGTTGAGGAAACCCGGGAATGCCCACTCCACTACCTGAGTCTCTAACATACTGAGCTGAGAAGTTTGATTGTGTACTACTACGAGCAAAGGTATTTCTAATATATTTTCTTGTACCAGATACATCAGGAAGTGAATAAACACCTAAAGCATATAATGCTTGCTGCTCACTTGTATTTGGTATGCTCGGAGCGGTATATGTAGTTGCATAATGCCCGGTTGGAGTTACTTTAGTAAATAGAGATCTTTCATACAATGCATTATATGATGGGCCAATAACAGCTCTTTCATATTGAGCAGAGTATATTCTAGTAAATCTTGTACTAGTAAAATTACCGGTACCGTAAACAGACCTTACATATGGGCTAGCCCCATACTCTCTGGCGTATCCAATTGATTCTCTTGTATATTGTCCAGTAAATCTACGAGTATATTGTTGACCTCTAGAGTAAGCTACTTGACTAATATTAGGAACTCTATCAATTAAGGCTCCTCTGGCAATCCAAGTACCAGTTCCTGGAGCATTAGCCTGCAGGGCATATGTACCAATACCAGTGGATATGATTCTATTTCTTAATCTTTGAGCTAATTCTTCTAACTGAGTGTCAGTCATCTCTTTAATATGACTAGGAGTTGTACTATCAATAGTCATAGGACGATTTAAACTTGAACTTGAAGTACTAGTACTAGTTCTTCTATGAAGTTCATAAGTTACTTTATCATTATCGTCAGCAGCGTCGTTAGTAACTTCGTCATATACTGTGCTAACTGTTTTCCATGTTCCAGATCCTACTGGTGTACTAGCAACATTAGATAAGTTTGATGTAATGTAATAAGTACCAGCTTCGCCGTATGTTGTATTGGCACTAGCAATCTTATTAAGAGCTCTTGTAATAATACTATCATTTAAGTTATTACTAGTCTGAGGTTTAATCCCGGAAGCACCATCTAGCTTAGCAGGCATTATCATATTTGTTTCAGATGCTGAGCTAGTATTTTGGTATAAAGTATATGTACTGGATACAGTAGTGGTATTGGCTGGGTGGGATCCTATAGCACCATTAGCGTAGCTATCAGTAAACGTTCCAATACTATCTCCAATATCAGTATCAAAGATAATATCTGCTACATCCTGATTAGAAGACCCTAGTTTAGCGAGTATAACTTCAGCAGCATAGTCTAACTCTGAGTTAGACATAACAACAAGACCATTATTATAGGTCCCAGCTGGTTGTTTTCGCATTCTTAAGGGATTAGTCATTATAAAGACCCCTTAAGATGGCCAGGCAACAGTGCCGTTAGCATAATAGATTCTTAAATCGTTAGTCCCGTCTGTAATGTCTCCTCCGACATAAATATTTTTTGCAACAGATAATCCACCAGAAGTTCTAATGGCACCAACTGTTGAGTTAGCTTGTTGTGTGCTTGTTACTGTAGTATTACCTGTTACATTTAATTTATTTGCAAGAGTAGCTACTCCGCCAATATACGCTTTCTTAGCAGCAGAAATACCACCAGCAGTTCTAATTGATCCTGCAGTTGAGTTAGCTTCGGTATTACTGCCAACTGTTACGTTACCGGAAGTTGAAATTGTAGTGGAATATGTTTCCCATCTATTGTTAGCATTACCAAGATCTACGCCATTTGCTGAAGGTATAAAACCAGCGGTTGAGTTACCAACTCCTGATTGTACAATAAGCGATGTAGCATTAATAAGTGCAAGAGTACCTCTAAGCGTAGTACTACTTGTTACTGTTAATGTACTAATAGTCGATGTATTAAGAGATAGTGCTTCATCTGAGGCAAGAATTGATTGACCTTTAACTTCTAAATCACCCCATACAACCAGATTAGGCTGCACATGGTTAGGGTCGCTTGTATTTGCGAATTTATCTTTAATATCAACGTTTGCTACTGCAGTAACGGCGGTAGAATTTACAGAGAAATGTGACCGGGTACTATTAGTAGTATAAAGGTCTGCGTCACCTGCTACAGTTATTGTACCATCTGTATCGATACTTGAACTAGTAATAATTGAATTTACAGTTGAATTACCAATGGCTAGTGATGAAGTATTAATAACCACATTACTGCCGATAGCAGCGCTTGTTGTAATTGCAGCAGTTGCAGCATTTACTTCACCTGTAATGTCTGCATCACCGCCTACAGTTAGGTCATTACCTGATTGAATCGATGTTGTTGCATTTACAAAACCGGTTATAGTAGTATTACCTGCAGCTAAAGTAGTTCCAACAGCTGCAGCGCCTACAATAGCAGCCGATGCGGCATTAACTTCACCGGTGATATCCACGTCGCTGCTAGCAGTAATATCATCTGCTACAGTTATTGCATCCTGAAAATTAACATTGCCAGCAAAGTCGCCCGTGCTGTTAAAATCTACTGCTCCATTTACTTGAAGGCCGCCTGTTACGTTGGCAGAAGCAAGTGTAGACTTCCCTACTACATTTATTGTATTACTTGCTGTAACTGCACCAGTTAAAACAGATGTAGTTCTTACTCTAAGTGTATTAGTATTAGCTTCAGATTTAATATCGACATCACTATTCGCTACAATATCTCCAGTAACACTTAATTTACCTGAAACAAGAGCATTGGCTTCAACAGTAAGATCTTCTATAGTTGCATCATCAGCTACTAAGTTCCAACGATCAACTGTAGTACCTAGATCCTTTGCTCCATTGGCAGAAGGTACAATATTTGTATCTACTTCACCAACAAAAGAGATTGTATCTGAGTTAGCATTACCGAGATTAATATCACCATTAAGATCTGTCTGACCGCTGACCTGTAGTGTATCATCTACTGCTAGATCATCAATCGTAGCGTCGTCAGCAAATAAATCCCATCTAAATGTAGTTGAACCAAGTACTTTAGTTCCGTTGGCTGAAGGTATAATATTTGTATCTACATCTGACACGAATGATACAGTATCAGCAGCATCACTTCCAAACGTTACATTAGCACTAAATGTGGTCTCATCAGCATCTACTACAAACGTATTGCCGTCAATAGTGGTTGAAGTTGAAGTTCCATCATTATTAATATCTAAAGCAGTAATCGTTGAATTAGCTTTGAACGACTGATCATTGGCTGTTAAAGTAATATCGTTATAGTCAGCAGTTAAGAAACCGCCATCCATATCTACTGTTGTAGAATTAATATCTAATGTAGTGCCTGAGATATGTGTAGCTGTAGAGTTAATATTAACATTAGATGAAGTGGAAGTAACATCTACGTTAGCGTGAACTCTCATAGATGTGTTATTTACAGATAACAAGTCACTTCTTACATCTAGCTGGTTACCAGTAGTAGTAATTACTTCTTGTGTTGAATTAGAGGTAATAGTTATTTGATCAGTATGAAAATTTGTATTTGAATCAATCGATAACAACCCGCTTGAGGTCATATTACCACCGCGCAGGGATGAATTAGCAATAATTACATTTGCTTGTAAATGCCCGCCAGTAGTAGTTGAGTATGTATCAGAATCAAAGTTGTATAGATTCGATGTAATAACAACATTACCTGTCGTAATACCACCAGAAGAATTCTGCTGAGCAGTAAGGTTTATTGTTAATGCATCATGCACCAGCTGATTAGTACGATCGACCCATGCGCCAAAAGTATCTGTCTGGTACACAATATTTGCATTATAATATTTGCGTTCAGCCATTTGTGTTCCTCAAAATAGTATTCAACAGATTCTTTATCTCTTCGAGTGTATTGTCTGTCTTTTTAACTTCGGCGTGTAAATTAGCTACTTGCATTTCAATACTATCAATGCGATTATAGTTCCGTTTACGAGCCAGCGCTGCTTGGTAAGCTCTCATATCTGTATTTATAAGAGCCCCTGACGATGGATCTTTACTAAACTGTTCATTATCTGTTTTAAGTAGCTTATTCATTTATTATGCTGTTAAAGCAATTGCTCTAACATCCTTTAGTTTGGGTACAGTATTAGTTTGATCTGCTAGGAATACTACTTTAAGTTGGAATTGAGTAAAGTTATCATACTTTCTTCCAACAGAGTCATAGTAGTTAATTAAACTTTGTCCGTTATTATCTATGTACCTAAATGCTGCTTGTGTTTCGTCTGCATTAATTTTGTGCGCATTATAATTTACTACTGTTCTATCTGCAGCCTCAAAAAGAGTTACCGTAGTTGAGTTAGCAGAGGATACTCTTCCAACAAAATAGCTTTTAGAACTCTGGCCCATATAAATAAGATCACCGGAACTAAAATGAGTTGATCCTCCTGCAATATTAACCACCGCACTTCCACTAGTAGTATTAGCTATACCTTTATTATTAGTTTCATTAACTGTAGGTGAGGTAGGAATATTAAATTTAAACTCTCTAAAATCATCAGGTCTATCAGCATGACTGAACATAGCCTTTTGCTTAACTGATTCTTCCAACTTAGTCCACTGTCTCGAGTTAGGAGAATCAGAGTCTGCTTCATTAATAACTTTAGCATAAACTTCTAATGTGCTAGCTGGAGGTCGATGTGCAGTTAAGTATACTTCTATATCATCAGATTCAATTCCTGATGCTAAGCTAACAAGCTTTGAAACATATTTAGTATTAGCAGAACCAACTCCTACTAATCTTTCATTTGTATTATTACTGGATATTTCGTTTTTAAATGCTTGGATAGTACTGATACCAGCATCTAAGAACGGTGCAACTACTGGTGTATTGTATTTTAACTCATTAGTAATTACTAAAGATTTATTAATATTAGTGCCATCAATCTCATTTGATTTACTGTAAATGGCTGCTTCTACATCAGAAATTTTATTTTGCATTCCAAAGGCTACAGTTTTTAAAGTAGTCTGTGTATTAGCACTATTTCTAAAACTAGCTGTTGATTCTACTCTTGTTCGTGATGGAGTAGTTTTATAGATATGAGGCAGATAATAACTAACAATTTTATTATCAACGGAAGTAATAGTAGCAATTGCTCCTGACTCAGTTCCAATGATTGTATCACCTGCTTCAAATTTAAAATTACTATTACTGGCCGTAGAATTAATAAGAGTTAGTTCACCATTAGCAACTGCAAATTCATCTACAATTGCTGTAGGGGTTAGAGCACCTTCACCATCAGTCATACCTACTCTAAACCCACCTTGTATAGTGAGTGATGTATTAGACTCAATAGCATCAATAGTTACAACATCTGATATACTAGTGTTAGCTCTGCTTCGAACAACAATAGTATCACCTGGTGAATATGTATTATTAAACGCAGTTGATACTCCAACAGCAGTTACATTAACCGTATTAGCATCAGCAGCATCAGTTGTTAACGGTAATGTTATTGCGACATTACCTGAGTTAAAACTAGTTGGTACTTTATATACTTCTTCGTTCTCTTCAAATGATCCGGTATTAACTTGAACAGTAAAAAATTCATAGTCATCATTTACTAGAGTAGCCGATGGGTCAATACTCATATCAAACTGAGCTCGATATACCCTAAATTTTAAATCAACTCCGGATACAGGAGTCCAAGCTTCGGATGCGGAAGTAAAGAATGCTCCTTCACCCCAGTTTGAAGTTACAACATCACCGCCCTCAAGACTTGCGTTACCAAGTTTAGAGATTAATATCTTGTAAGTAGGAACCTGTCCATCTGGTCTAATAGTAAATGCATATTTATGCCCAGCTTTAACATATACTGGTGCTTTAAAATGCACCATGGTTACAGCCGTACCAGTAGGAGAAGTATTAATAAACATAGGTTCGAGATGCACTTTACTGAACGGTAAAACAGTTCTAGTAGGCATTCCATTCTCTACTACCCTTAAATCAAAGTTACATCCAAAGCTAGGATCTTTTTCTTTAAAGTAAACCGCTACACTAGTTAAATAACATCCATCAGAATCCGGGCAATAGTCCGGCTTAATCTCAAATGTTTGAGCAATAGGATCATCTAGACTTTTGAGATTGCCAAGGTTCTTAGAATATCTTCTAGGTTTGTTAAAATTAATTGCCATGTTTATTCCTGTTTAAATACCAATGTGTCCAAGATATCCGATACCATAACCGCCATAATATCCTCTGTAATATCTATTATAATTACTTGTATCATTTAGGCTGCCGTTACCTATTAATGTTGAATTAGTAGTTGTGGTTGTATGAGTATATTGATTATTGGAATAACCGTAGTTATAATCATAGGTATATGTTGTACTACCATCTGTATCATCATACGTTTGAGTAGTTGTATATTCGTTTGTACTATTGCCATAATTATCATAAGTCCAAGTAGTTTCTATCTCTTTAATGAAATCATCTGATTCAACAGTTACTTCTTTATGCACTTCATTTGTAGTAGTGATATCAAACTCTGGTGTACGGGTAGCAATAGTAATATCAGTTTTAGTTGTTGAGTAGTTAAACGCGTTATAGTTAACCTGCCCTTTAGATGTAGATTGATCTTTTTTATTAATACTATTCTCATCCATTACTATTAACTGACGTGTACCAACATTAAAGGTATCTGCCTGCATATGGAATACAGCGTTTAATCTACCTTTCTGATCACTTTTAACACCTGCGTCACCAACAAATTTACCTATCGGGATGCAGAATCTAGGCGAGTCTCCTTTAAAACTACCTTGGTAGTTATATTGTGGAATACCTCGACGGATTCTATTATTAATATTTTTCTCATCAAAGAAGAAATAGTGTGTAGTGTTTGGTCTTAATCCGAAAGCGGAAATTTTTATTCTAGCTGCTTTCATGAAAGGTTTAAATTGTACATCAGTAACAAAGTCACCTAATTGATGGTTTTGCTCATTTACACCTGTTGATGCTCTTGTAACTTGGGCATCATATGATGTAGTAGAAGTAGTAGTTCTTTCTTGAGTTGTAACATTGCGTTCATAGTTATTTTGATGATTATAGTAATAGTTGTTGTAATTATATTGATTAGTTAAAGTACCATTACGGTGCCACGCACCACTTCTTTCTATATCAATCACACCATTAGATGTTGTCTCCGCACCATAACTTACTGACGTCTCCACTCCGCCTATTTGTTCTCCTACTACTGTACTAACTAATGGGAATGTTTCAGCAAAAGTATCAAACACTTCATTAATAGATGTAGCAGTATCAATAACTACCGGGTTAGAAGGAATCTTATTAACAGAATAGCCGCCATCATAGCTAGGATCAATTTTTATAATACCATTAAACTTATAGAAATTTTCTGTGCAAAATCTATCATCAGTACATACTGGTTGATCAATAATTTGGAATTCTTGGGCAAGTGGCACAATACTATCTGAATCATCAAACACAGTACAGTTAAGTGTATTAGCTACTTTTAATTTAATAATTTTTTGTTTAAATCTAGGAACAAACGTTGTACCTGATGTACTCTTAGCAACTCTAAATTCGTTACTTGATACATCTGAAATATTAAAGTCAGTACACGGATCAACTAAAATACCTGACTTAAACCTGTCATTACCATTTTCATCCGTAATGATCATATTAGAGGTTTTAGACTCTAATGCGTTAAGTGTTGTATAATACTCAAGCTGTTTAATTCTTTTATCAAGACTAGCAATATCATTCATTGTATATCGTCTAGTATTCTTTTGTATAACCTTAATTGACTCGTTAAGTCTTTCCTTATCAGCAGCTTCATTAGGAGTTAATGAAGGAAAGGGAGGTATTTCAATAGTACCTAAAATTAAAGAGTTTGGACCGCCTGGGGGTGGTAGAGGCTCTGAAGACGGCGTACCATGCTTAACTTGCATATAACCTGCTTCTGTAATAATAAGCCTATCAATACGGGGTAGATAATATTCAATATCAGTAGAGAAAGAAGTATCTGGTGCAGCAATAACTAAATCAGCACCGCTAAATGCTTCGGCCGAAGTAGGGTTAGTTGTTGCTCCTGAAACTGTATTAGAGTAGGCTCCTGTATTAGCTACTGCAGGTCTAAAATCAATATTATTTCTTAAGTCATATTTGTTACCAGTTTTATCACTAGTATATAAAGGAATATCACCTGGGTTAAGAGATGTTGTACCATCACTTGATTTATAACTTGATACGGTATAAAAACCTTTACCGCCTGATCTTGTTTCTGATTTAAACGATTGGACTTCTATTAATAGCCTGGACCCTGCTGCCAGAGTAAGCGAAGGCAGTTTAGTTACTGATGAAATACCATAGAAGTTATCATAGCAATTCTTATTAAGCAAGAAGCTACCAGTAACATCTGTAAAGTTATTATCAGTATAATTCCAAGATGAACCACCTAACTTTACGCTTACTATTGAGTTAACGTCTGTCATACCCAAAGCAAATGGACCGTTAACACCGGATACATTGTTTGAAGTATCAACTTTTACAAAGTTATTATCTCTAGTTTTAGTAAGGGGCAGTTTATTAACTGCTTTAATGTTATGAATTACATCAAATGTACCGTCATAAGCACCAGACACTGCTCCGCTTATAGTAATTTGCGCTTGATCATTATTACCACCAGAAACAGTAATAACCAGATCATCAGTATTGATTGGTCTGCCATTAGTTAAACCAGACATTGACTTATTAGCAATAACTATAAATTCACGTCTCTCAGCTCTTGATAGAGTACCTGAATAGGGGAATTGGGTATCAGAAGCTGTTATTGTAACAGAGTTACTTGTTAAGTTAGCAGTAGTTGTACTTGTTCTATATGTATAATTACAACCTATAGCACTCTTTAAACCGCCTCTAGGTAAAGCAAAGATAGATGTATTTAAGTTTCTCTCTTGAATAACTGCCTTACCATTTGTAAGTACAATATCACAAGCCCCTTTATTAAGCTTGTATAGAGATTTAACATCTTTAAACGATTTACCTTCATTCATATCAATATCAAATAAATAGACATTAAAGCTGCCACTCACCTGACCTGGTATACCGTCACCTGTAAACTCTGTTGTCTTAATTCTTGCTGTACCAATAACATTCCCCGATGCAGCAGCTGCAGGTGTATTAGTATCAGTGATTGCTGTCTGAGTCGCATCATAAAGATCAATAGTCGTACCTAAGTGCCCATCAAGGTTACCAACATATTCATTAACCTGAATATACTGTCCAGATGATGTACTAATACCAACATCATTCAAAGAAGCGTTAGCAGAAGCGCGGGCCACTTGAATTCTAGAAGTATTATGTTGTTCAGTACGATGACCGTTAACATAATGTAGACCTGGTCCAATAGTTATTTCAAACTGATTGGTAGAATTAGCAGCTGTAGTATTGGATGATTCATTGAATGCATCAATATTAGCTGGAGATTCAATACCGAGTTCATTTGTACGTACTGTGTAGTTACCACTCTCTTCTTGCGTCCTTTTAGCCATCTCCTCAGCAATTTCATTGTACTGAGTATTGGTTCTCTTCATTACTGGTAACCCAGCCTGAAAATCCATAATAGACATAAAGTTTGCATTGGCAATAGCATCTTTAGTTTCAATTGCAACTAAGAAAGGTGCTAGTTTTAATCTATCGGCGCCTGGTGCTGATTCATTATTAAACCCTGCTGCATTGTCAAGCAGAGAAGTATCGGCATCAGAAGTAACAACTGTTTCCTCAACTGCAAATCCAACAGAAACCATATCAGGGGTATCGTTATATTTAGATACAACAACAAAACCTTTATCTACATTTAGGAAGTGACCTTTAGAGAAGATAACACCTTCTGAACATGATACTGAAAACCCTTGACCGATTGAATTATTTACAATTGCGCCTGCAGCAGTTGCAGTAGCAACTAGAGTATTAGCATTGTTATAAATTTCAATATTCTCTGTTGTATTAAATACTTTCTCACCACTTGTACCTGTAGTGAAGTAATCAATATAAAGAGTATTGAGATTTGGCTCTTGACTCTCTAAACCAGCAATGGCATTGTTAACAATACCCTTAACACCGGTAACTGTACCGCGCGCTTCAAGACCAATAGTAATGCTGGTTGAAAGTTGTGCACCGTTTGCATCAACATCTTTAACTTTGACATATCCGTAGTTGTCATTATAGGAAAAAGAGCAACCATCAACGATTGTTCCTTCTTTATAAATATTGTTACCAAATCTACGAACTTGCTCTTGTAAGATGGATTGAAGCTGGGTTAATTCACGAGCTTGTACAGCAACGGAGGGTTTAAATAATACCCGAGCGAATTGCTTACCAGGATCAAAATCATCGTAGTAAGGATTAATATTAAAATCTGTATCTAATGTTGCCATATTTTGTCCTAGAACTCAATAATTATTCTAAATGTTTCTGACTGGTTGTTATCTCTACTAATAGGTGTAAAGTTTTCTACGTATAACACTTCACCAGTTCCGTCTACCACTTCCGGCAAACTAGTACTAATTAACTTTACTTGCGCTTCAGATGTCTGTCCGTAAATATATTTATCAGTATTAGTTGCACTGTCAGACAGAAGAAACGTATTTCTTTGATTAGTAACCTCAAATGTACCAGTACCAGTCCCCAGAGGGATTAATATGGTTGCATTTGATTGGGATTCACCTTGAGTAATTAGCTCATCCTGCTCTAATCCTTGTGAGGTTGTTACTTCACCAGTATATTTATAAGTCTGTCTAAAGTAGGTTGTTGGCTGATCTACTGTACTAATAGATAAATTAGCACCTAGATTGCCTGTTATAATCTCATTTGTCTCAAAATAACCAACGATGTTACTTACTAGTAATTCCGTAGCAGAAGCACTATATACAAAAGCTTTGGCTCCAGATGTACTTCCAGTTATATTCTCACCTGATGAAGCTGTTGTATCAGATGAGGATATAGTTAATATCCCGTTAGCAAACTTTGGATCCCTGATTATTCCTACGCTTCTAAAGTCGTTATTTGCTGCGATTACACCGCCACCCGTATTTGCAAAAGTAACACTAACTCCAACCCTATTACCAAATAATTCTCTTTTTGAATCAAATCCATGACCATCACAAGGTGCTAAAATAGCCCTTGCATTAGCACTTGTTTGTAGATAGCTGTTAGAGGATGCATTAGTTACAAAACCTGAGTTACCTGTAATACTAATATCAGCATAAGTATAACCTGAACCAATTGATAGCATCTGGACGTTAGCAATATTATTAGCATTTAGTACTTTATTAACTCTAGCGATTGCTGCAGCGCCTGACCCATCACCATTAATATTAACCTTAGGGCTAATTAAAAAATGTGAGTCATCTGCTAAGGGTGTGTCAAGGGTTGTATTTAAAATTAATCTCTTGGCTTGTGAAGTAACAATATAATCATCAACAGTAGCAAATTGGCCTGCGCCTGTACCGTGATCAAAGTAAATAGTACTACCTTTATAGAAATCTGAATTAGGAGATAATGTATCACCTACTCTTACTATAGCTGATACATTAGCAATCGCATTTGATTGAGCACCAGTTAATTCATCATCTGTAGTAATAGATCCCTCAACAGAAATAAGAGTAATATTACTTCCATTTACATTAGATACAATTCCAGTACTAGAAGCGGTGCGTGGTGTTAAAATAGCAGCTGCAGTGTTAGTTGAACTTGTTAATGTAACGGTAGGTGTACCTGTATATGATTTACCTCTATTGGTAATATTAATACCAGTGATTCCGCCCGTTGTATTAGTGGATAAAGTAGCTGTTGCATTAATAGTGGCAGGTCCAGAAATTGTAATTGTATCTGAATTACTAAATCCTAAACCGCCATCACTAATAATAATTGATTCCAAATAACTAGCAGTAACTTCTTCTTTTATAAATGTATTACTGGCACCTGTAGTAGTAATTACTAAACTTGTTGTACCTGCTACTTCAATAACTTTATCATCACCACCAACTCCTGTATCAGTAACAAATCCTTCAGCATATGAGCTGTAATCTTGTCCTGCTGAAGTTATTTTAATACAATGGATTGCACCATCAATTGCAGCTGCACTTACTTCTGTATTAGCAAATACTGGCATGTAATCTTCTGTAGTAAATTGATCCCACTTGCTTTCAGAGACTGAATACATATACTTCCATTGATATCCATCTTGTATTGTAGTATATATTTCGTCCCCAGTTACAAATTCAGATTTTAACGGGCTCTGTGTTGACGGAGCACCATTACTGTTATCCAGGCATTTAAATACATTATAGAAAGCGCCTTCTTTTACTGCTACATAGAATTTTTTTGTATGTAAGTTTATTTGCAGATCATCATAAGCATCATATCTAGTTCCTGATGTCCACATATACTTTGGAATCATATGGGCTAGATCTGCTTCCCTAATTTTCTTACCACCAATCATATTATCATAGACATTATGAAAGGTGCCTGCAATTGAGTTTTCAGGCATTGGGGGATTATCATCATTCTCAAATGGAAGATGGTTCCCATAAAACATATATAGCAAGTTGTTTGCTGGCTCTGTAAGCGACTCAACAAACTGTTCAGCTACGAATATGTCAAAGTTTTTAGGTACGATATAGTGCGACATTAATTCATCCAACTCTGATAGTTATTTGCAATTGAAACATGGTGATGATTCACATTAGAAAAGTGGTTTTCCTCATCAATACCAACATTGAGTGCAAATATCTCTTTTGTATTTATAACTTCACCGAATAGTTTAAACCCGGCAACGTGTAACATATCTTTTAGTATACCGGAGTATTTATCTAATGCTGATCCCGTCTGTACTGAATAAGAATACTCCTGGTAATAATCACTGTCCTGTATTCTGGCAGAATCATTTAAGAACGATTCACTTGAAATCCATCTACCTGGACCAGTACCTTGTTTATCAATAGAAGCAATCCCCGTTGATATAAATGCTGAGTTAGTTGATACTAGATTAACAATAGTATCTTTTTCATATCCATATCCTGAATTAATAATCTCTACACCTGTGGCGACTCCGTTTGCAGTTTGAACATTGGCCGATACTACGGCATTAAATCCAATTGGAAGTGAATCGGGGTCTTGAGTTATATGAGTTATATTAGAAATTGCTCCAGAAGAAGCGCCAGTTAAAGTAGCATCTGGTATAAAGGATTGACCGAAGCTAAGTCTTCTAATTTTTAAATTAAAAGTCCCATCACCGTTATTTTCTATTGATTTTAGAGTACCTGATGCTATACTTATTCCATTACTTTGAGCCACACCACTTGAAGCAGGTGTTATAACTGCATTAGTAGATAATGTAATTACATCATTTGCGTCATTAAACGTACCTACAGTATTTTTTAAGTTAAGCATAGTTGCATTAATAGATTCTACTATACCAGAAGCTTCTGTTCCGTTTTGACGAACACCTTCACCAACAACAACAGCCGTAGTATTACTAATACTACCAATGCTTATATCATACCCTGGGAGATCCACGTTCTGAGCAAGTCTTTCGCCTACCTGATAGAATCCTACAAGGCCATCGGTTCTTGCTATAAAATCACGTCTATTAAAGGCCGCTACGTAAGGATTTCTAATAACCGGTACAGGAGCAAGTGAATAACCAGCACCAGGATTAATACCAGAAAAGGAAATAACCTCACCAATATTTGCAGTAAAGAAACTAAGTGCGTCAGATATAATAGTAGTATCATCAGCAGAGGGTGATGCTGGCAATCCTATACCGTAATCCATATTAATAGTTAAATTTGCCCCAGATCCGTTTCCGGCAGTAATAGTAAACGTTGGAGGTGTATCATACCCTGATCCTGGATTTGTAATATTAACTGAAGTGATAACATTACTCTGCACGTTTAAAGTAGCCGTTGCACCTGCGCCGCCGCCACCAGATATTGTGATTGTATCAGTAGAATCATATCCAGATCCTCCTAAACTATTTGTAGCAGCGACTGTAGCAAAAGCGTTAACACCACCATTAGTGATAATATTAGGTGAACTAAATGTACCATTGGCCTCATCAAAGATTGTTATATCAGTAGCATTTTGCGATTCAATATAAGCTTGAGCTCCAACACCACTAGCACCCATAATTGCATAAACATTAGCGCCTGAGCCAGTGGATGTAGAGATTGTTATTGTTGCTTGCCCACTATAACCAGCACCAGATGAAGTAATATCTAACGCTGCAATCGCACCTGTATTAGTTGTTAGGAGTGAAGCAGTAGCATTACCTGAAATGGATACAGTATCATTGTTATCATATGCAGTACCTGCGGCCGCGATAAAGATTGAATTCACGTATACATTAGCACTGTATATGTAATCACCATTAGAGAAACCACCATTTGAATGATGTGAATGGTATACTACATTACTTAAACCTGTAATACTCAGTTCGGTATCAATTGTAATTGATTCTACTAGCCCAATATTGGCATTTCTACCTTCAACTGTTACATCAGTATATACAACATTCTGAGTATTATTGCCACCAATAATATCATTATAGAATGTAAGGCTCTCTTGTAACCCAATACCACCAATTTCAAAATCAGCTCCGGAAGTATAACTCCCTCTTATAGTAACATTAGCAAAGGTATTACTATCAACACCCTTGATAAAGGTACCTGGACCTGCGTAAAATATATTAGTATTGCTATCAATACCTAATCGAACAATATTGCTAGCAGTATTAACAACAGTGCCGATGAATCTGCCAGTTGTTTCAATGTTTGCAACCCCGGAAGATAGTACATTCTCTGAAACAGTACCAGAATGAATATATGCGGCATCATCAAAGTTACCGCTGGTTGTAATAACTGTTAGATTACCAGTAGCATCAGTAGAATTAGCAGTAATACTGTTTGCTACCACGTAACCAGTTGCTGCATTAGCAGATGTTGAGTTAGCACCTTGAATAAAGTTGTCATTACCCATAACGATTGAAACATTAGCACCTGCTCCATTTGCAGTTACTATCTCAAAACGAGGCGGATCAATATAGTTAGATCCATTATTAGTAACATTAATAGAGGTTATAGACCCATTTCCATTAGTAATAATACTAGCAGCAGCATTACCTGTAGTAAATTCAATAATATCTGTATTATTATAATTAGAACCACCTGAATCTACAGAGAAGCTGTTTACAAAACTTGCATTGGTAGCATGTACAAAAAAGCTAGAAATATTGGCTTCTTTTGCAGCACCATTAGAACCCAAGCCAACAATATTAATTGATTGAATAGGTTGCGTGACATTCTCAAAGCTAAAGAAGCTTTCGATATCAGAATTAACATTATTAATTGTATTTACAATAAGCGTAGTGTTTGACGATAATGATTCCGTATAAACATTTGATACTGTAAATCCATACCCGCCGTTTGAAAGCTGGAAGTTAACTCTACCAGCAAGATTCTCTACTTCAGTAACTTTAGCCTGACCGCCGCGACCGGTTTGGCTCTCAATATCAAATATATCACCAATTTTAAAATCTTGCCCACCAGAAACTAATTCAATATTACTTAATGAGCCAACCATAATTGGTGCACCATCAAGGAAACCATCGCTAGTAATTATTTCGCCAGTAGAAAAGCTTCCTGTCGCACCTGTAATATAAGCAATAGTAATTTTTTTATTATTTACTGATTTTTGGATTACTGATTCACAAAAAGCACTTACACCAGTAGTTCCGCCAGTAATCTGTTTGCCAGCAAAGTCTTTAGTTTTATCTGATGTGGATAGCTCAATGTATTGTGGCTTAATCCATTTAGTATTGGAAGGTCTAAGAATTCTATCGCTAGGTAAGAAAACAGAGACTTCTTGATTATATAAAATCTTTAAGAGTAGCTCAATACTACGTGATGAGCCTTTTGATTGGTATAAATCAGATACGTGTTTAAGAATAAAAGCAGAATCTGTCTTAGTACTCAGTGGAGTACCAGCAAGAAACATCTTTTTAAAATTTTCTGTAAATTTATCTACACTTGAATCAATATCTCTGGCATGCTTAAGACCGCGTAGCTCTTTTGTATTCTGGCCTTCTGTCTCCAACCATTCATAATAAGCAAGAACAAAATCAACAATATTGCCATTAATCTCCCGAAAAAACTCAGGAAACTGGTCTCTAATAAAATTGCTAATGTATTCAGGAGTAGGGTTCATTATAATCTACCCTGATTTACAACTACTTCGATATCATTACTATTCAGCTGAAGAATTGTATCCTTCATAGACATGACATCTTTATTTTTAGGTCTGAAATATATTTTTAAGGAACCAGTAGCTTCTGAAATTGTAATTGGTTTAATTATAATCTCACCTGTGACGTAATTAATTGTACCAGCATTTGGTTTTAAAATTGTAAATGATGTATCACCACGAACAATAGCCAATACCCCTCTTCCAGCATCAATAAATCTTGCTGATGAGTCACCTTGATAAGTAAATGGTGTAGATTCAATAGCTGGCTCATAATTATTTACATTAGTATTAACTGTTAGTCTTGAATCTTCTTTTAACTCATTCATAGTCTCAATTTGGTAGGATCTAAGAATATCTGATTGAGGTATAATTATATAAGGTTTTAATAAAGTTTCAGATCCCATAATACTTAAATCGCTCGAGTCAACCGCCGCCAAAGCTTTTGAGTTTCTGTATTTCTTATTAAATCCATTAAGGTTTGCAACAGCATACTCAAGCAAAGCACTTCTGCTTTTTGAAGAGATAGTAGTAGGAGATTCTTTTGATGACCCAATATCATATGTTAATGTAAGTTTAATACCTAAGAAGATAAATTTAGGTTCTACAACAATTGCATCCACTCCAACAGGTGTTCTCGTGTTAATAAACTCTTCTATTTCTTGCGTCTTGGCTAACGATACACCATCTGCCTGTACAAGATCTACCGCTAAAATTACCTTACCGAACCTAGGAGGGTTAGCGTCTTGTCCGCCGAACGCTGCAATATTTTGTATTTCTGGGAAATGCTGTCTAGCAATTATTTCATAGTCATTGGATGTAACTGCTCTTTCTTGTACTTGGAAAGCTTTAGGGGCATTCTGTTTAATACTAGTAACACTCTCGCGTTCACTACCGCCGTCAGCACTAGTTACTGTAGTAACAACTACATTAGAGTAACCGCCTACACCGCCAGCGGAATTAAATTTAGATGCTCTATTAGCAGCTGTATCACTTACTGCTCTGTAAGTAACCTCAATAATATTACCAATATTAGGACTACGACCAAAAGTTCCATCGCCGAAAGCAACTTTATATTTAAACGATTCAGTAGGTTCAATAAAGTAGATATCTGATTCTTTATTAATACCAAATACTGTACTTACCTTTGTCCACTCTGTATTAGTTGAAACTGTGCTTGATTCACGTACTCTTACGGAAATATTAGATATATCAACTTCTTTGTTTGAAAGAGTAACACTAAAATTGTTTGAACCATCTGCAGTAAAGAATTCAGTAATTACCTGGCCTTCAATGATACTAACATTTGACGCAAGGTATTGCGCTTCACCATTAACTTCAGTAGCGATAATAGTAACATCTGAATCTGTTGAGAACGTATATGATTTACCTCCAACCACACTACTAAATCTAGTATACTTGTCCATATTAATAGAAGATGGCGAGTCGGGAGGATAAACTTTAATATCTACGCGCGCAGAAGCACCTGTTGAGGATCTTGGAAGATAATTAAGCTCTTTTGCATGTGAGATTACACTCTCTCTAATGATCGCTGTATCAAGAAACATTTCATTAGCAATCATATTAGTATAAAAATTGTTAAGATATGTATTATAGCTCAACACATCAAGGAGTGCATTAATATTTGATCCTTCATAGTCGTAGTCTTGAATACTAGACTGTCCCTTGAGAAAGTTTGTTAAATTTGACTTAATTGTTTCAAAGTCCAAATCTACAACTGATGTAGCAGAGTTAGCAGCCATTACCGTGTCCTATCTAAAATAAAGCTAAAAGTGCGTGATTCTTCGCTATTTATTGGTTTAAAGGTAATTTCTACCTCGTACGTATTATCATCCATTCTTGGAATAATTATAACATCCGTAAGTATACAACGAGGTTCAAAATTTTGTATAGTATCAATTATTTGTTCTCTTAAAATATCAGATGTAATAGGGCCGGCATTTTCAAATAATGTACCTAAAATACCAGAACCAATTGCCGGTTGCATCAACCTCTCATACCTATTTGTAGTGAGTAGATTAACTACAGAATATTCTATTGCCTCTTCATTCACACGAAGCATTATATCACCTGTAGCCGGGTTAGGGGCCAGGTCATTTCTAATATCGGAATATACAATTTCTTTTTTTCTAAAAGTCATATCTTTATTTATAAGTACTCTATTAGGCTGATGTAAATTTACTCGTTACGCGTGCAATGGCTTCTTTAGCAGCTGTTTCAAAATCATCTGCTTTACCGTAATAATCTGGCATTAATTCCTTAGCTTTATTATAGTTTTTATCCCAAATCTGTGCATCAGTCTGAAAATCCCAAGTTAATTTATTTTTCTTCTTTAACAGGGCTTTTTGCCTTTTTCTTAACTCATCTGTTGGTATTTTAGTTTTACGGTATTTATAAGGATCTTCACCAGCTACCGCGAATACCTGCACCCATAACTCAGGCCAAGATAAGTCGAAAACTTGCTGGTTAAGCTTTTTAGTTTTGAAGTATTCTCTAGTAGCTTTATACGATACAGAATCGAGACCACCACCAGCTAGCGCTTTAGTGGCTAGCTTATACGAAAATGCTAGACAACGTTTATTTCTCTCTTGCTGCTCACTCTCAGTTAATGGTAGTTTATCTGATCTTTTCTCTTGTATCTCTTTATCAACCTTTTGCTCTTCTTTTATTGCTTCTCTATTTTTACCGTCAGCAGTTACATCAACAGATGCGGCTGTTGGGGTAGTTACAGGCGCTTTTGGACTTACAGGAATGGGCTCAGGCTCAGGTACCTTCTCTGCATCAACCTCAGGCGCTGTTGTTGGAGTACCTTTCTCAACTATCTTATCCGGCTCAGCTTGATCAATCTCTAAATTAGGGCACTCTTTACATAAATTATCTGGACTAATTTTACCAGATAAAGCATCCGCTGATAACTTATCAAAATCAGGTATCTTATCCCCAAATTTGGCCTTAATACTATCTAGCTCTTTCTGTAGTCCTTTTGGACCACCGGCTTTTAACAATGCTAAGGGATCATTTGCTAAACTAATAACACCGCCAATTTTATCTTGCAACTTATCCATAACTGGCAGTTCTGGCAATTCGAGCTCTGGCAATTTAAGTTCAGGCATATCAGGTAGTTCAGGTAGCTCAATAGTTGGCATCATTTCTTTAATTGAGCTCTGAACATCAGCAGCAGCTGAGTTTAATTTATCACTTAGGCCCTCAATTCCGCCTGCTATATCGCCTTGTAGTTCGCCAAGGCTACCTTTAACTCCATCGAGCTTACCTTTAAGCTTATCAAGTCCTTTTCCCGGTCCGCATGCCATTACTTAGGTGCTCCTGTATCTGATTTCGCTCCAGAGGGTGCGGTGGCTGATCCTGTATGAGTATGAGTAACAAGACTAATACCGGCATCACCGCCAAGAACATCAGTACTCGCATCAACAGTACCAGTAACAGCAACATCATTATTAATAGTAGTAGACGCAGCATTAGTTGTTTGCGTACCAGTAATATTTTCAGTCATATTATTATTAGCAGTAATAGCAATATTATTATTAACAGTAACAGTCTGATCATTACCTACTGTTAGAATCATATTATTAACTGCGCGTATTGTAACATTGCCGCCTGCTGCAAAACTAATATCATTCGGTGTAGCAAAATCAATTGACCCATTTCTAAGTCCCATATAAGTACCAAATGTTGTTTCTTTTAAGTCAGCACCATAAATAATATTTGTCTCGCCAGTAATAGTCTCAGAATGTGTTGCACCTACTGAGATAGTCTCGCTACCATCAATTGAAGTAATGTCATTACCAGTTATTCTAATATTATTATTGCCGTTTATTTGTGTACTGCGATCAGATAAAATTTCTGTGACTTCATTCCCACCAACTTTAGTAATTTTATCTTTACGAACTGTTACAAAATGATTGCCATCAATCTCTTCATATTTATCACCCTTAATTAGAGTTTTACAGTCACCGTAAATAGTTAAATTCATAGTACCGTTAATTAATACGTTTTTATCTTTTACATTAATCTCATAACCGTCGCCTACAACCACTACTGTTTTTGATCCGTCGACTTTAATTTCTTCGAACGTACCTGATCTATGATGGGTATGTATTCTCTCATGATTCGGAGTATCGTCAACCTCAAAAACGTGGCCTGACTCTGTCTCCCATACATGATTATAAGGGTATTGTACATATGCTTTCGGCTGAGCATCATCATCAACCGGATCCTCTGCAGGATCAAACTCTTCTGCAGTTAAAGCAGGGTGCGGTTCATGCCAGTACTCACGTGTTTTATTGCCTTCATCATCCTCTTCATAAACCGTATCTGGTTTATTATCTAATACAGATTTTACACTAGGGGCTGTTGCAGTAGGAATGCCCTGGTTATCAGTCCCTGTCTCTCTAGTCACTCGTCTATTAATAAGACTCTCATGCCCTTCTGGGTCACGAGATAATCGTGAGATATCTGACTCATTTAGACCATTATTAATATCTGTAGTTTTAGGATATGTACCATATGGATCATTAAAACCTAAACCAATATTAGGTGGTTCTGTAGGTATGCCTGCAATAGTTCCCATAACAAAAGGGTTTTGAAACGTTTTATCAACAAAGAATCCCATTACAAAAGATCCTTCTACTGCTCCAGTTAATGGACCGCCTACACCTGAAGTTGATGCGCTTGATACTGGGAATATCGGAGTTGCCCACGGTAAGCTTGATGTAGGCTGTTTACCTAAATCATCTGAATGTACATCAAACCATCTAACTTTTAATCTGCCTATCTCTAATGGATCGTCTCTATTTTCGACTACTCCAAAGTACCATTTAAAATTGTCGTTCATTACGATTCCACCTTACCTGCATCAACTGCGCCTGGTCTAATTAATGTAATATCTTGCTTATATGTGCTGGGCGCAAACATATGTACAATATCTTTAATAATGTATTTACCTGATATTGTTTTATCTTCAGGTCGTTCATTATCTTTCTCAACAGCAGTGGGTCTATTTACTACAAGTTCTAATACATCACCAGCCATTAGGTTAGGGTTGCCAGCTACTTTTATCTGCATAGTGTTGTTTCTAGTAATACTATGCATAGCCCATTTGTGAGGTAAGATGTCATTAATACTGAAATCTGGTGTTGAGCTGTCTCTATAAACCCAGTGCGTCTCAGTCGGCACCTTACCTAAAGTATTTTTAAGCTTATCAGATACTAGCAACTCTTTACCTTCAAGGGCATAATCTTCATCAAAGAAGGTGTACTCGGTTGTCTGTACCTTTTTATGTGTATAACTTAACTCTTTAACTTGACAACAAAATCTACCCGTTTTAGCGAGAATAAATAGGTTGCTTCTTTTTAGCTGCCTTAAGTTACTAACAGAATATTGAGATAATGGGTCAAGTGGATCCTCAGTACTAGCTAAGGTATATGTGTGTGTGCCGTCCTTTAAAGGCGCTGAGAATAATGCCTCCATAGTAGTAAATTTAAACCCGTCCAATGTTTGAAAAAACATCCACGTACCTGATTTACTGCTTTCAGGGTTACTCGCCCATGCCAATAAATAGTTCATTGCATCAAAAGGTGTTTCACTTGGTATAATAAAGTCCAATACACCTAACGTCTCATCAACTGTAATCTTGTTGGCATCTTTATTATATAATTTAAATTCATCAGCCCTAAATGAATTTGGGAATACATCTGATAAAACTTCTGAGTGAATAGCTTCTGCAGCTGACTTAATTGTTGAACTAAATGCACTATCAATATTATGAAATTCTTGTTTATACGCATATTCAGATATCATATCAATTTCAATACCAGCGCCTGGTGTTTCTATACTATGGCCAATATTATTAATATTAGTAATTCTAAAAACACATTGCTTTTCAATGCCTGAAGCTGTCCAAGTTATAACAACCGGCTCATCACCTCTTAAGGGAAATGTGCTAATAGTATCAGTAGTATCAGATATCTTAATCGCACATAGTAATGTATCATTATCAATACTTTCAATAATATTACATATGTCGACTAAGTTAATTAGATCTACAATAGTCTCTTCATCCTCATTTAAAACAGCCACGCCTATAAGTGCTGCTTGTCCTGGGAGTTGTATGTCTTCACTAGCCATTATTTAATAGATCCTTTAGATTAGTTTCTGCTAAACTGGCATATTTTTTACTTAGTAGTTTGATTGTTCTACGTGCTTCATTGGCTTCATCCTCTTCATCATAAGAATAAAATGCTGTCCAGTTTGATTTATTGTTATCAGTGGAGTAAGTATAGCTTAACGGGCTATATTTTATTCCTGTTTTTTCTCCGTCAACAACTTCATTATATCCAATAAGATTAGCTTTAGCAGCTGAAATAGATCCATATTTTTTAGTAATATAATTCTCAAAGGTATATGTATCCATATACCACTCATAAAAAGGATCAATTATATTATTAGACAAATAAACTATCCATGTTCTATCAACACTGCCATAGTACTGATCAGCAACAATCCAGGGTTGTTGCCCATCTTCTAGTTCATAGTCATAGAAAGTATACTGCGTATTATTAAGTACATCAGCAAGTTTAACTCTTGCAAGTATATTTTTTACTTGATGGTCGTTGTACTCAATAGTAGGGAATTGTTGGAAGTATCTCATTAGCTATTACCTGCGCCGCCGGTACGTATCGGATCTGGCTTTAAATTGGGAACCGGGGGCGGTGCATCAGCAAGTCCCGCGTCTGCGAGAGTGGCCCCACCTTCGACTTTACCGAAGTCTTCTTTTCTAATTGGTTGAATTTCTTTTAATCCTATAGTTAAAACATAAGCAGTTGCTTCACCATCCTTTATATGAAAAGAAGCACCATCAGGAGCATAATCTACCTTTAATGATGTAATAACGGATGTTTTATATGGTTGTTTCGTAAATGATCCATTAAACCCGAAATCAACTACCTCAGGGAATTGAAAGAAAAATTCACCGCCGGAGTTATAAGGCATCATTCTTGATCTAATTTCTGCAATTATTAAATCAACAGATGTATTTTCCTTTTGATTACGAGGTACTAATTTAAAACTAAAGCTATGATCTCTCAGAGGAACTCCGTCTAACATTGCCCTTTCAACAGGATTATCAACTACGCCTATTCGCGATCCTATAGTGTCCTGTAATTTTGCGCCGCCAAGGCCTAATATAACTGCAGCTTTACCTAACTGCCCTGCTCCAACTTTTTTTCCTACCTTTTGTACAAGATTGGCAGTTAATGCTCCAGCTATGGCTTTACCGGCCTTTGGTACTAGACCTTTAAAATTATCTGTAGTGATGTTTCCAAGTTCCTCGCTATCATTCAAAACTTTAGCCAACGCGTCGGCGCCTGCTCCAAAGTATCCTAATTGTGCGCCCCTATAAGCAACATTATATTCCTCAGTCAATTCCCTGGGAAAAGGAAGAATTATGTACCCCTTGAGAGTTTCTTTGAGATCTTCTCCTTTGTTGACACTGTTAGATTTTCCGTAATCATATTTTTTAAACTTCATAAAGAAGTACTTCTTACCTATATCTGATGGGAATTGTAAAGGGGAAAGCTCGTCGCGTCTTTTAGCTTCTTCTATTGCACGCTTCGGTTCTTGCTCCTTGGCCTCTCTATCTTTCTTTTTTTTCTTAAAAAGCCCAAGCTTATCACCTATCGCGGCTCCTGCTGCAACTTTATTTGTTATTTTACCAATGTTAATACCCATCTGATCCTACCTATAAATAAATGTATGGCGTATAAAGGAAGGTTCAAACCGAGGAACCCACAAAAGTATTTAGGCAATCCTACAAACATAATCTACAGAAGTTTGTGGGAATGTAAACTTATGAAGTATTTAGATGACCATCCTGATGTTATGGCATGGTCAAGTGAGGAAATTATCATACCTTATAGGAGTCCGATGGATAGAAGGATACATAGATATTATCCAGACTTCTACGTTAAAAGAAAAATAAACGGTAAATTAAAAGAAACAGTTATTGAGGTTAAACCATTGGCGCAAACTATACCACCTAAAAAGCTTTCAGGTAAAAGGCCTACTGCTAGATTCCTACGAGAAGTAAAGACATATGGAATAAATGAAGCTAAGTGGAATGCTGCGTATGAATACTGTGCTGATAGAGGATGGGATTTTAAAATAATGACTGAGAAAGAGTTAGGCGTATGAGTACTAAGAGATTTATATTTCAGCGGTTACTTAATGAGGGTATAGAAAAAGGCTTTACACCTGGATCGTCAGAAGAATCACGTCGTTGGTTTAGAGATAAGGCAGGCCAATTAAGTGATATAAGACCAGACAGGCTCATGAAAACTAAAGGTGCGCGCGATAATACTGTTAATAGACTATTTCATCCTGGCGACTTATACTTGTTTCAATATGAAGCCAAAGGTAAAGAAACCTTACCTTATTATGATAAATTTCCATTAGTTATGTTAATAGAGGATTATAGCGGCGGCTTTATGGGTGTTAATTTTCATTATTTACCTCCTAAGTTAAGGGCTGTATTAATGACCCAGATGTATGAATTTTTATCTGATGAAAGGTTTGATGAACAAACTAGATTAAAATTTACTTATGAGAGATTAAAATCACTATCAGGTAAATCATTATGGAAGCCCTGCATTAAACGTTACCTAAATAATCAGTGTAAATCTAGGTTTGTAAAGATTCATCCTGCGGAGTGGGATATTGTTTTACAATTACCTTTAGACAGGTTTGTAGGTGCTAGAAGAACTACTGTTTATAAACATTCAAGAAAAGCGAGTGATCGATAATGAAGGATTTGATTAATCAATTACCAGGCAAAGTTAAAGCTGGACCTTTAGGTAAAGTGGTTGATGCTGCGATTGGTGGTAAAAAGAAAAAAACCGATACCCCAGATCAGTTTTCGAAAAGTTTTAATATATCAGATTTTAAAGCTAGAGTTTCAGGTCTAAACGGTCTTATGAGACCAAACCTTTTTGGTTTAGTAATAACACATCAACCTAATGGATTTGAAGATGTTAAATCCGTCGAAAATGTTGGTCTATTATGCAATGCGGTAAATATACCTGGTGTTAGCTTTGCAACTTCCGATGTACAAAGACAAGGATTTGGACCTTTAGAAAGAAGAGTAGCTAATGCTATATTTCCAGCCGTGAGTGCTACCTTTATGCTGGACAACAATGGACTAGTATTAGAGTTTTTTAATTTCTGGGCCAAGGAGATTTCATCTTTCGCTCATCAAATGGGTGATCTGTCAACGGACCCTGATACTGGAGGCTCACTCGGTGAGGTTGGATATTATGAAGATTATGTATGTAATATTGATATATTAGTATACGATCCAACCGGAAGTAAAATTACCAAATATACACTAGTGGAAGCTTATCCAGCAGTTATCGGCGATCTTGCTATGGGTTGGCGACAGAATGATGAAGTAGCTGAACTACAAGTTCAGTTTAATTACAGACACTGGACAAGTTCAGCATTTAAACCAGCTGAAGCAAAAGAAGATGATAAAGCTTTTAATTTACTTCAGTTTATTAACAAAGTAAATGGGGCAGTACAGGTAGCAAAGTCTTTGAAAAAACCTAGAAGCATAGGTGATGCGCTTAATGTTATAAATAACGGTGAGACATTACTTGGAATGTTTAACAAATAAAATGAATTATCAAAATAAATAAAGTGAGGATATAATGGCATTACCTAAAATTGATGTACCTATTTTTAATTTAACCCTACCGTTTTCTGAAAAGAAACTAAAATACAGACCCTTTACAGTTAAGGAAGAAAAGATTCTACTGTTTGGACAACAAGCAAATGATTTATCTCATATTGCTGAGAGTGTTAAACAAGTTGTTCAAAATTGTGTTATGAATGATATTAATATTACAGACCTTCCTTCATTTGAGGTTGACTTTCTATTTTTAAAACTGAGAGCTATAAGTGTACAAAATATTGTTTCTCTTAAGATTAAAGATGAAGAAGATGAGCAGTATTATGATGTTGAAGTGGATTTAGATGAGGTTGGTCTTATTAGTGATACTACTCATAGTGGTTCGTTTAGATTAAATGATGATTATTCAGTTAAGCTAAGATACCCTAGTTTTAATAATGTTGAAACTGTTACTGCAAGTCAACAAGGGGAAGTTAATCTTGGTAAAGTTACATTTGATCTTATAGGCGAAACTATTGAATCTGTGTATAATGCTGACGGTTCTGATGTTCACTTTTTGAGAGATTATACCAAAGAAGAGCGCGATGATTTTTTAGAGTCATTAACATCCAAAAACTTTCAAGACATTCAAGAATTTTTAGGAGCAGCTCCTCAAATTAGACATACTATTGAATATACTAGAGAAGATGGTACTGTTGTTGAGAGAGAGCTTAAAGGTTTATTTGATTTTTTTACGTTTGCCTGAGCCACAATGATGTAGGCAACTATTACCATTTGATGTTTAGTCTGGTTCAGCATCATAAATACAGTATGACAGAAGTTGAAAACCTATTCCCGTTTGAAAGGGATCTTTATGT